>Ga0247810_10000577_pt1 | contig 35981 bp, 26 predicted proteins | sample UWRJL119311C1_FD_179918 | JGI IMG/M metagenome (GOLD analysis project Ga0247810, IMG submission 179918) | Plant litter microbial communities from Arlington Agricultural Research Station in Wisconsin, United States - UWRJ-L119-311C-1 | ecosystem: Environmental > Terrestrial > Plant litter >... | reverse complement strand
GAAGAAAAAGTATGCAGTTCCATACAGGCCACAACTTTCCGGTCGGCGAATTGTTCTTTTACAGCTTTTGTTGTGGCTTTCAGCTTGGACGGAGAATGGGCAAAATCCTTGAACATGGTAAAAGAACCGGTATCAATTACCTTTTGCAGGCGCTTTCCGGCACCGGTAAACGACTGGATCGCCGTGAGAAAATTGTAGTGGGAAATTCCCATCGCTTCTCCGAGGTACATGGCACCCATGAGGTTCTGCAGATTATGTCCGCCGAAGATCTGGAGGTGGTATTCATTTCCCTCGAATGAAAGGACCGTTCCGCCTTCCACTACCCTGTAATCCGGCGTTTCATATGGCTGAACCTCCAGCTTGTCGGCAAATTGCTGCCCGAGCCAGTTAACGGTTTCGTCTTCCGAATTATAGATCAGCTTTCCGCCCGGCTCAATGACTTCGCAGAAATGCTCGAACTGCAAGACGTAATTCTCCCAGGTCGGAAATACATTGATATGATCCCAGGCTATTCCGCTGATGATCGCCGTATCAGGTTTGTACAAATGAAACTTGGGCCGGCGATCGATCGGCGAGCTCAGGTATTCGTCTCCTTCGAGGATCATGAAAGGAGCTTCGTCCGTTAGCTTCACCATACAATCATAGCCTTCCAGCTGCGCGCCAACCATATAATCCGCTTCGATATTCAGTGCATTCACAACATGCAGTAACATGGAAGTGATCGTGGTTTTTCCGTGGCTTCCACCAATAACGATCCGGTGCTTTGTCTTGCTTTGCTCATAGAGGTATTCCGGATAAGAATAAACAGGAAGTCTCAGCTCTTTTGCTTTCAGCAGCTCCGGGTTATCTTCCCGCGCGTGCATTCCGAGTATAATTGCATCGAGCTCAGTTGTTATTTTCCCGGCGTTCCATCCCAGCGTATCGGGAAGAATTCCCTGTTTCTGCAAACGCGTTCTGGACGGTTCGAAAATCTCATCGTCCGATCCGGTTACGTTTGCTCCTTTGCGGGATAAGGCTATGGCAAGATTGTGCATGGCGCTTCCGCCGATCGCTATGAAATGGACATTCATGTTGTTTGTTCTTTTTTCCAGTTAAGTATATCGAGCAGGGGTGGAATGATCGTGCTTGAAACGCCAAATACCAGCAGCCACCGGTAAGGGAGCACATCGTTCGGCTGTTCGAGAAATGCAGGAATAGCCATTAATATGAGACCGACGTAATAGATCCAGTCGGTTTTCTTCCCGCTTCCCGGAAGGATCATTCCACGCAGCAGCTGAAGGGCGATGTAGACCAGCGCCACCATAAAAACCCAGCCGGGCACAACGGGCATTTCGAGCATTCCGGTGAAATAAACCGTGAGCCCGGTAATACCTATTGAAAGGACGAGTAAGACTATCATTAATACGACACGCATAGGATCGGTACCTGTTTCTACGAAGTTAGTTTTTGACGGCAAAAAAAACTGCGGATATCCATTAAGTTACCCACAGTCTTTATTTAATAGCCCGGATGATCAGTAATTTCTTACCAGCGATCCATCTTGCGTTTCTTTCTGCCAGATATATTCCGTCGATGGCTGTCCGTCTCTCGAATAAGTAATGGAATTCAGCGACTGGTTCCTGATGTAAACCGTTCCGTGGCCGTTCTTAACAACAACACGACGCGTAATTACTTCCTGCAGCAATCCGTCTGCATCTTTCTTTTCGAACTGTTCCTGCGAAACGCCTTCGGGATAAAGCTTACCGATATCGTTGGCCTCTTTCTCAGCCGGAACGATCTCTTTTTTCTCGATAGCCGCAATCGACTGACGTGAATTCTGTGTTTTATCCTGTGCGGCTTTGGAATCGTTCTGATCGCTTGTCGACTGATCCTGTCTTTTCTGTTTCAGGATAGCTTCATTATCCGCAGATTTTTCAGAACCTGTTGTCGACTGGCCTTCCACTACCAGTTTCGTTCCTGTGATCGTTTGCTGATTCAGGTCTCTTTTATCGACTTCCGTTTGCTGAGCAATGCGCGTATCTTCCACCAAACCGGTATTGATCGCTTTGATCTTCTCGGAATTATCAGTGGTTGCAGCAGAAGACTGTCCGTTAAACTGATCCTGCTCTCTCACATCTTTCTTGATCACTTCACCATTCGCAATGGATTTCACCATCATCGAATTAAAATCCGCACGGTCTTTTTCTTCCTGCGTTTTTGCACGGTCCAGCAATACTTCGACATTCTCCTGGCGGGCGTCATCGCTTTTGATGGTAGACTTGATCACTTCCGCCTCGATCGTTTCGATATCGCTCCTCACGATAAGCGAATTATTGATGTGCTCGTCGTAATCAGTTTTATTTCCGGCACTGATCGATTTCTCGATCTTCACCACTTCATCCTGGTTGGCAGGAGCAAGTTTCGCCTCTTCTACCTCTTTCAGTGTTTTCCCTTTCTCGAAATCGTTCACTTTCGTCTTGATCACCTCAAGGTTTTCAGCGGTGCGTTGCTGGTTCGTTTCGTCCACAACGATTACGGCCTGTTTGGCATCGCGCACACCACCTTCGGTAATTTCACGGCTTTTCGTATCGTCAAGATCGATCTGCTGTATTTTTATCTCCGTAGCATTATAACGGGTTTTGTTATCGATGATCGTTCCGTAAACTTCTTTCGAGGTTTCATTCGACTCATTGCTGATAGCCAGATCCTGTTTCTTAATGATCTTCTCGTTCTCATCTCCGGCTCCCTTCAGAGCATTTGCCCCGTCTTCGCTGGCCTGATTGGCATTCACAAGCTCTGTTCTGGCGTTCAGATTGTCGGCAACTTCGTAGGTAGCATCCTGCTCGTTTTTGGCAGAAACCGTTTTCTCATTGCCGGATAGTACCTGTACATTCTCCTTGCGGCCATCCTCCGACTGAGCAGTTGCTTTGTCGCCTGCAACAGCAACTACACCAAGACCACTGTTTGTTTGCTCGGTTCTGTAAGCCTGCTGGGCGATCATCGTATCCTGGTTTCCGGCATCGTGTACCTTCCTGTTGAAACGAAGCGTTTTTCTTTTCTTACGCTCTGTTTCCGCATCCAGGAGCGCCTGGTTTGATAATGAATTATCGGCAGGATCTCCAAGTGAAGGCAACGGTTCGGGACCTGTGCTCTTAGGAACAACAGCCACCACCGGCGTCGGATTGAGTATTGCATCGATCTCTGCCAGTCGGCGTTTCGGGTAAGGATCGGAAGCACGGAAATTCAATGCACGCTTGTAATATTCACGGGCTTTATCGTAATCCTTGATATCGAAGTTGTCATCTGCTTTGGCAATAACTTTCCTGTACTGGATCTCTTCCCCTTCCTGAACTTCATCCTTCGCTTTCTGATCGCACAACAGGCTGCGCTCTTTCGCATAGCTGTTGGACGGATCTATCAGGATCACTTTTTCGTAGATCGCTTTTGCATCCATCCATTGTTTACCGTCGAACTTACCGTCTGCTTTAGCCAGTAATCCCTGGACTTCCGAGTTCTTTGAATTGGCTTTTGCCAGGTCATCAAGCAGCTGGCGCATTTCCGCGATTTTATCCTGTGCAGGCTTGTCGTCTTTCTTCACTTTCAGTGCTTCCTGGTATTTTCCGAGAGCAGTCTGGTATTCTTTTGCCGTAGCTGCATTGTTTCCTTCGGTCATCAGGGACTGGTAACGCTGTTCTGCAGCTGCGGCCGCATTTGTACTTCCTTCCAGCTGAGCTCTTAACTGCGCAATGCGGTTATCCGGAAGTGTTTCGTCCGGTTTGATCGTTTTTGCCTGTTCGAATAAAGCAATGGCGTTTTCAAGCTTGTTCGCAGTTGCAGCAGCTTCGGCCTCTCCTATTTTCTTTGTATAGGCGGCGTTTTTATCCTGGTTCGCCTGATCGGCTTTCAGCAAAGCATCGATCTCGGCCAGTTTCTGTTTCGGGTATGGATCGTTTGCGCGGAAACCAAGAGCACGGTTGTAGATCTCTTTCGCTTTCGTGTAATTCTTTTCCTCCATCGCTTTATCGGCCACACTTACGATCTTATTGTAAGCATCGTCTTCTGTGCTTTTAGTATTCTTAGCTTCTTCAGCCTGTGCAGCCGCCGCTTTTGTAACCGGATCTTTTTCATTTGGCTTCACAAGCAATGCCTGGTTGTAAAACTGGATAGCATCTACGTATTTCTTCGCAGCAAAAGCATCGTCGCCTTTTTTCATCAGGTCCAGGTAATCGGCATCAATCTTTGCCTGGCTTGCATTAGCGGATTTCAACTGATTGATAGCCGCAATACGATCTTTCGGCAACTGCTCGTTTTTGATTTTCAGCGCTTCGTTGTATTTCGCAATTGCTTCGTCGTATTTTTTAGAGCTTTCCAGTACCTGCGCTTCAGCGACCGCAGAAGCATAGAGCTTATCGCTTTCGGCACCTTTTGCCAGCGCTTCGATCTTGGTATCACATTCTTTGATCAGCTGATCAACCCCGGCATCTGATTTAATGGCTTTCGTTTCTTCCAGCTTTTGCTTCGCTTCCTGGTACTTCGTCTGTGCCATCAAAGCAACTGCTTCGTCTTTCAGCTGTTTGAAACGCGCTTCTTTCTGCGCTTCACCGGCCATATCATTTTCCAGCTTCGCTATTTCCTGGATCTTAGCCGCAGCGATCGTATTTCCCGCATCGATTGTCAGAACCTGCTGGAACTTCGCACGTGCATTCGGAAGGTCTTTTTTATCGAAAGCTGTGGTTCCGTCTTTTACCAATAGATCAATCTGTTTCTGCTTGTCGGCCTGGGCGATTAAACCGTCAATCTCAGTGATCTTTTGTTTGGGAAGCGCCTGCGAGGGATCCAATGTGCCGGCTTCCTGGAATTTCACTTTCGCTTCCGCCAGTTTATTTGCTGTCATCAGATCACCACCGGCTTTTATTGCCGCCTGGTATTTCTGTTCGTTCTCTTTGGCTTTCGCATCGCTGGCAAGTAAAGCTTCTACTTCTGCCAGCTTGGTTTTAGCCTCCGGTTTTGTTGCATCGATAGCAATGGCTTCCTGGAATTTCTTTTTGGCTTCAGCCAGGTCTTTGGCAGAAAGAGCCGTACTACCTGCATTCATAGCGGCAGTAAATTTTTCAGCTTTGTCGGCATTTGCCAGTGCATCTGCCAGTTTCTTGTCGGCATCGATGATCCGCTGTTTCGGAACTGCCTGTGCAGCGTCGATAGCCAGCGCGTCTTTGAATTTCGTTTTGGCAGCTTCGTAGTTACCGGCGGCAAATGCTGCTTCACCTTCAGTCATTGCTTTATCGTAGTTCGCTTTCTGCTCGGCTTTCTGTGCCGCAGAAGTCAGCTGCGCATCCATGGCATCGATTTTCACCTGGATTGCTCCGTCCGGTTTGAGGCCGATCGCTTCCACGTACTTGGCTTTTGCTTCGGCAGGCTTGGATTGCTTGGCCAAAGCATCACCGGCAGTCACCAGCTCTTTGATTTTCGCGATCTTGTCTGCGTCTGCTTTTTCTTCGTTGATCTTTGCTTCGATCTCGGCAAGACGGCCGGTCGCAACAGTATTCGCCGCATCGAGCTTTAGCACTTCCTGGTATTTCGTTTTGGAGACGGGCCACTGTGATGCTCCGAAAGCTGTATTTCCTTCCGCCAGCAATTTGACGATCTGATCGGCTTTTGCTTTTTCCTTTTCCTGCTCGGCAATCTTCACATTGATCTCATCGATACGACCTTTCGAGTAAGTCGAAGAGGGCTCGATAACAAGTGCTTCGTTGTATTTCGCTTTTGCCTCCACCCATTTCTCTTCGGCGAATAAAGCATCGGCCGCCGTGTTGGCATCGTCGTATTTCTTTTTCTTATCCTGATCGGCTTTCTGAGCATTCAGCTTGCCATCGATCTCCGCTAATTTACCGGTTGCATAAGGATCGTCTTTCTTCCACTTTAAAGCTTCTTTGTATTTGTCTTTCGCAGCCTGGAAGCTTTTCTGCCCCATAAAACCATCACCGGCCTGAATAGCAGCTGTATATTTTCCGGCATTTTCTGCTTCGGTTTTCAGTCGGTTGATCTCCGCATTGGCTTTCGTAACCTGGTCTTTAGGATACTGCTCCTGCTTTTTAGTAAGCGCTTCGTTATAACGTGTAATCGCTTCTTCGTACTTTTTCTGCCCGAACAGGTTATCCGCCGCAGTGATCAAAGCCTGGTACTCGGATTCGATCTGCGCGCCTTGCTGGTCATTTGCTTTCTGAGCTTTCAGGATTCCGTCGATCTCGGCAAGACGCTGATTCGGATGTGCTTCTTTCGGCTTAATAGTCAATGCTTTTTCGTAAGAAGCCAATGCTTCCTGGTATTTCTTTGCTGTATAAAAAGCATCTGCTTCCTTGATTGCGGCGTTGTAATTAGCGTCCGACTGACCGCCTAAAGCTTCGGCATCCTTGAGGAGCTTGTCTACTCTTTTGATCATTTTATCGGCGAGAACTTCATCCGGAATGAGGTCATGCGATACCGCCGGATCAAAGTAAAACTCCGTTGCCGCATTGGAAGTTACGTAGCTGTAGTCGATACCCGGAGTCTGATCGAACAAGCTCATAGTCAACTCTGCTTTCGGAGCTGAATTCCCCTGAAGCAGCTCATCGACAACATTTATGAGGTCTACCGTAGCATAGCGTGTTACCTTTCCGGCCTTTGAAACTTCGATCTTGTATTTCTTGCCTGCCGGGATCTGGAGATTAACAACTCCGGAACCGTCGGAAGTCAAAGTCTGGATAGTCGTTCCTCCCTGGATCAGCTTCACGGTAATACCGGCTTCTTTTTTATCAGTAAGCTTGTTTTTCGTGATGACTTTAAACGGAACCATTACCTGGGCTGCGGCTTCACTTGTGCAAATGAATATCAATAAAACGGAAAGGAGCAAAAATCTCATAATAGCTTTTTAAACGAGGCACTGTACAACCAGTTACAGATTTGGTTTAATTTTGATGATAATTATCACAAATATCGCGAAAATAATTCACTTATACAGCCGTTTATGCTACAATTCAACCAGCTTAGCTATTGGGAAAAATCGACTTTCACCGAAGGCATCGACTTCCTCCTGATTGGTACCGGAATTGTAGGATCGGCCTGCGCCTTGAAATTGCGGGAATTGTATCCCGAAGCGAAGATCGTGATGGTTGAACGCGGCTACGTTTCTACAGGCGCCAGTACGAAAAATGCCGGCTTCGCCTGCTTCGGAAGTGTAACCGAGCTTGCCGACGATCTGCTCACCATGTCGGAAAATGATGTCTGGGCAACAGTCGATATGCGCTGGAGAGGATTACAAAGGCTTATCGAGCGTTTCGATCCGAAAGCGATCGATCTTCGATTCCCGGGATCCTGGGATCTGCTGACGACTTCTGAAACCGGGCAAAAAGCGATGCTTACTGATCTGATCGCGCACTTTAACAATGAAACCGAACGGATAACCGGACACGCCAATTGCTATTCGTACGACTCCGGGATCGCTTCTCGCTGTGGATTTTCAGGAATAGACGGCGGATATTTCAACCGGCTGGAAGGTGAGCTGAATACGGGTAAATTGTTCCTGGAAACAGAAAAACTGCTGGCAAATGCCGGGATCATCACGCTTCACGGAGTCGAAGTATTGTCGGTAAACTCCTTTGAAAATGAAGTCATCGCAGAAACCAGCTTCGGCGAGCTGAAAGCCGCAAAGGCAGCTGTAACCGTTAATGGCTTCGCCCGGCAATTGCTCCGCGACAACAGAATACTTCCTGCACGCGCCCAGGTCGTGGTAACCGAAAAGATTGCGGGGTTCGAGCTTCCGGGAACATTCCACTACCAGAAAGGCTATTATTATTTTCGGTCGGTGGGCAACCGTTTGCTCATTGGCGGCGGCAGAAACCTGGACATCGAAGGAGAGACCACCACCGAACTTATAACCACAGCCCCGATCACCAACGCTTTAAAAGAGCTCATCGAAACCACCATCCTTCCCGGAAGAAGCACGAACATCGACTATGAATGGTCGGGAATAATGGGAGTCGGAACCGAAAAGAAACCCATCATAGAGCTCATTCAACCGAATATCGGAATAGCTGTCCGAATGGGTGGAATGGGCGTCGCCATCGGAAGCCTTGCAGGAGAAGAGCTGGCAGGAATGCTTTAAAAATACGCCTCACCATCGTACTGCCGGTTTAAAAATCTTTGTATTTTCAACCCAAAAATACTCTTATGAATTCAGCTCATCAGCATTTACTAATCAATCATTTCCCGATCATCGCCCTGATACTGGGTGTTTTAATTCTTTTAATCGGCATCCTAGCCAAGTCATCAGTTACCAGAAGGGTTGGACTACTCATTTTCTTTATTGCCGGAATCACAGCACTTCCCTCCTTTTCCACCGGTGAAGGCGCCGAAGAAGTTGTTGAGCATTTGCCCGGAGCAGACCATCACCTGATCCATGAGCACGAAGAGCATGCAGAACGACTGATGCCGTTTATGTGGGGAGTGATCGTTCTTTCACTGATCGCCCTTTTCCTCGAGTGGAAAAAGAAAAGTATGGCCATGATCGCTTCGGTAACAGTCCTTCTCATCGGAATGATTGCGACCTATTTCGCAAGAGAAGTAGGAACAAGCGGCGGAGAGATCTCTCATCCTGAGATCCGCAAAGGATTCAAGATGCAAGCTCACGACGAGCATCACGAGGACAGGGATGAAGATTAAGTTCTGATATCGCATAATTACCAAAAGCTTCCCACAACGGAGGCTTTTTTTTATGCAGGGAAAATGAACCACAAGGTCACCAGGAACACGAAGACACGAAGAAAAGAAGATTACTTACCATAAATAGCTAACTAAAATCCTTGTGTACACTGTGTATTCAGGTTAAATATCAGCTATAGAAAAAGAAATAAACCACAAGGGCAAGATGAACACGAAGAAAGGAGATTCCTTACCATAAATAGCTAACTAAAATCCTTGTGTACACTGTGTCTTCGTGGTTAACTACCAACAACCGTCAGAAAGAAAAAAAAGGACCACAATGTCACTAGGACCACAAAGAAAGAGGAATACTTCTGAAATAAACAACGAACACAAATTCCTTGTGGACCCCGTGGTTAATTAAATTAGTAAGGGGAAATTAAACGGCTTCGTTCTTCTTTTCCGTTTCGGGCTGCGGCTGTACTTCAGTAACAGGCTCGGAAACAATCTCAGGTGAAGCAGTCCCAACAATCTCCGTGGCAGCAGGGGGAGCTGGTACAGCTGGTTTTACAAAACTTGCCGGCGGATCGAAATTCATCGCCTGGTCGAGCGTTCTTGCATGTTCCTGGAAAGGGGCCGCGATACTCGACTTCGTGTCGTCCATGATCTTCTGCAGGTTGAAATCGGTTTTGATATCTCCGCCCGATTTACGGATCTCATCCTGTACTTCCTGCGAAGCGTCCTTGATCTGGCGGATCGTTCGCCCCATAGTGCGTGCAATTCCCGGAATGCTTTTCGAACCGAAGAACATCAATACAAAAACGAGGATCAGCAGGATCTCAGAACCCGCAATATCACTAAGGAATAAAGGTAAAAATGCCATAACCAGTTACAAAAGTAACGCTAATTCCAATCATATCGGAAGAATTGCCGAAAAATAAGCGTTAAAATCCGGGATGTTTGCAGGAATAAAAAGTTGGCTATATTTGCGGCTTATAACGAAAAAAAGCGCCCATGGCAACTACAGCAGATATCCGTAACGGTTTGTGTATCAAACACAATGAGAAATTGTTTCAAATTATTGAATTTCAACACGTAAAGCCCGGAAAAGGTCCTGCTTTCGTTCGCACCAAAATGCGCCAGATCGAATCCGGTAAAGTATTGGACAATACATTTTCCGCAGGTCACAAGATAGACATCGTGCGTATTGAGAACCGCGAGTACCAGTATTTGTACCAGGAAGGCAACGACTATATTTTCATGAACAACGAAACTTACGAACAAGTTCCGATCTCTGCTAAAATGGTCGACAAGCCTGATTTTCTCCAGGAAGGCATGATGGTGAACATTCTTTTCCATGCGGAAGAAGAAACGCCGCTTGTACTCGAATTGCCGATGTATGTTATTTCTGAAGTAACTTATACCGAGCCGGGAGTGAAAGGCGATACCGCTACCAATTCCATGAAACCTGCAACAATTGCTACAGGTGCACAGGTAAAAGTTCCTTTGTTCATTGAGATCGGTGAAATCATCAAAGTAGATACCGCGAAAGGTGTTTACGTTGAGCGAGTTAAAGGCTGATAAACGAAAATCATTTATGATGCAGGCCTGGGATACACCCCGGGCCTGCTTCATTTATACCCATGTCTATATCCTGTAATGGAAAAAATAATCCGGATCGGCTCTTCGGAGATCAATGTAAAATGGATCGATCGCAATCCCGGAAGCAAAACCGTTGTTGTGTTTTTACACGAGGCCCTGGGCTCAGTTGTTCAATGGAAAACATTCCCTGATCAGGTCTGCGATGCGTTAAAGCTGAACGGACTGATCATAGAACGAAGCGGGCACGGAAAATCGGGAGGCTTAACTGAAATGCGCAACGAGCGCTACCTGCACAATTACACCCACGAAACGAAATCCGTGCTCGATGAAGTACTGCCGGTAGATGCTGAGATCATCCTGACAGGCCACAGCGACGGCGGAACAATTGCCCTGCTTTATGCAAAGCTCTTCCCGAAAAACATCCTGGGAATTGTCACAATGGCTGCACACACCTTTGTGGAACCGGAAACGCTGGCTGGCATCCGGCCTGCCGTACATGCCTACGAACAAGGTAAGTTGGATGGACTGAAACGCATTCATGGTGACAAAACCGACGAACTGTTTTATGCCTGGGCCGATACCTGGCGTGCACCTTTTTTCCTGAACTGGGACATTCGCCGGGAGATCAAAGGACTGAAAATTCCAGTGCTGGCCATACAGGGAGAAGAAGATCAGTATGGAACGGTCAAACAGCTGGAATCCATTGCAGAAGCCGGAGATCGGGTAACAACCATTCTGCTGAAAGCCTGCGGACATCATCCTCACATTGAGAAGCGGGAGGAAGTGACTTCTCTTATCGTTGAATGGATAAAAACACTGCTATCTGACAGCTGTTCACTTTTATGAAATTCAATTCCCCGGATCCATTTGCTTTTCTTCCAAAACATATAGGGAAAGTACACGGGAAGTATGGCTCTGGTATTTATTATGTATAGGTGTCGTATAAGGAATACAGTAGTATGTCAGCAGTAGTCCAGCGGGTTGACTTACGTAATCATCGGAGTAACATCGGAGTATTACCGGGGTTTCATCGGAGTAACAACGGAGTATTGTATAGTTCGGATGGAATAAATCGGACTTGTGTATGATCTAAACTCATTCAACAGGATTGATGAACCTGATGTGACTCCGATAGAGCTGTATACGCTACCTATCAAAAATAACATTTTTACGATAGTTATCCATGGTTTTGGCAGATTCTTCCCGTAATTCCGCCTGATCACGTGTTAACTTATCTCAGCTGCTAGTTTTGTGTATAGCGATGCCAGAAGAGGCAGAGCACGCAATCCTGCCAGCCCGACAGGGAACTAAAAGAAATAACTATTTTCGCAGCATGAAAAATTCCACTCCTTCCATGCGTGTTCTCCACCGCTATCTTGGTTTCTTTTTAGCCGGGATCATGACTGTTTACGCCATCAGCGGCATTGTACTGATCTTTCGCGAAACGGATTTCCTGAAAACGAAAACAACGGTTACCGAGAAGATCAAACCTGGGATTGATGCACTCGAACTTGGAAAGGCCCTTAAAATGAAGCGCTTCCAGTTCGAGAAACAGGAAGGTGATATGATCTGGTTCAAAAACGGCGATTACAACAGTAAAACCGGTGTTGCGCACATCTCAAAAAGCGAGCTTCCTTTCATTCTTGAAAAAATGACGCACCTGCACAAAGCCACAACCAATGATCCGCTCTACTGGCTGAACATTTTCTTCGGGTTTTCACTGCTATTCTTTGTTATTTCCGCCTTCTGGATGTACGTTCCTAAAACCAAAGCTTTTAAAGCAGGCCTTCTTTATTCACTCGCCGGTTTGGTGCTAACGCTGGTCCTGCTGTTCGTTTAGTCCGGTTCTTCAACTACTTTCCGTAAAGTTCTCTCAGCCTGTCGGTTCTTCCCCCGTATGGATATCCTGATCAGCCGATCGGTATGTCAACAGGTATTCCCGGCCGTGGATTTCAGCTATTCCCACTTTAAACAAATCATTAATAATCATAAAGCGTTGGGGTAATAAGAGAGAAAACCGTACTTTTGCCGTTCAATTTTTTAAAACAAGTTACAAGGAATGAGTACAGCTTTGGGGAACCATATTCTGGTTGAATTTATGGGGTGCGATCCGCACATTATGAACGATGTATCATCTATCGAGCGCGACATGGTCGCAGCAGCTCAGTTAGCCGGTGCAACCGTCATTAATTCTACTTTTCACCACTTTTCACCATACGGTGTTTCGGGTGTAGTTGTTATTCAGGAAAGTCACCTGGCGATCCACACGTGGCCCGAATACGGTTACGCAGCTGTAGACCTCTTCACTTGCGGTGAAATGGATGCGTGGATTTCTTTCGACCACCTGAAAGAATGCTTCGGTGCGAAGAATTATTCCGCGATCGAGCTGAAACGCGGACCTGTAGCTTTGCTTACACGCAACGATTTCGATATTTCGACCATGCGTCAGAAAGCTTCCGAGTGGACCAACCCGGAAATGTATACGCGTAACGTATGGTTTACAGATAAAGACGATAACCAGGCACTTTCACTTCGTTACTCAGGTGAAGTATTCTTCGACGTTCAGTCGCCTTTCCAGCGCGTTCGTATCCTGGAATCACCGAAATACGGAAAGCTGCTGACGCTTGACGATATGTTCATGACAACGGAAGCAGACGAGTTCCATTACCATGAAATGATCTCTCACCCTGCCATGTTCACCCACGGAAATGCGAAAAACATTCTCGTTATCGGTGGTGGCGACGGTGGAACAGTTCGTGAGATCCTCCGTCATGAAGGCGTCGAGAAAGTAACGATGGTAGAGATCGACGGCGAAGTGATCAAAGCATGTAAAGAATTTTTACCGACGATCGCTTCGGAATTCGATAATCCGAAACTGGACCTGATCGTAGGCGACGGAATTGCTCATGCTGCCAATGCAGGTGCGGAATCTTACGACCTTATTATAGTAGACGGATCCGATCCTGTTGGTCCGGCGGAAGGTTTGTTCTCGGTAGCATTCTACCAGAACTGCTTCAACGCATTGAAACCGGGAGGAATCCTTGTTGCACAGGGAGAATCTCCTAAATTCAACGAGCACGCTTTCTCCGAATTGAACAGAACATTGCAGCAGATCTTCGGAAAAGAGAACGCACCGGTATCCTTATTCTACGTTCCAACCTATCCTACCGGTATGTGGAGCTTCCAGTACGGACTGAAAGGCGCGGCTCAGCCGAAATCCATTGATAAAGCAGCAGAGATCGACGCATTTGTCGAAGCAAAAGGATTGCGTTACTACAATTCAGACCTTCAGACAGCAAGCTTCGCATTGCCTAATTTCGTTAAGAGTCTGATCAATGGCTGATAGCAAAAACTTCGACCCGAACGGCGTTGGAGTAGCAAACGGAAATCTTTTTGGTTTTCCTGTATCTGAAGCCGAAGCAGACATTATCGTTATTCCGATTCCCTGGGACGCTACGGCTTCTTACGGAAAAGGAACCAGCGACGGTCCGCAGGCCATTCTCGATGCTTCCACGCAGCTGGACTTTTACCATCCGCAATTGCCGGAAGCCTGGAAAACGAAAGTATTCATGACCCCGATCTCGGAAGACTGGAAAAAGATCAATACTGATCTCTGCATCCAGGCCATCGAATACATTCAATTCCTCGAAGGAGGCGGCGAGCTGGAAGCAAACAGTGAATATGCTCCTGTTGTAGGAAACATCAACGCAACGCAGCAGGCACTGAAAGACAACCTGAAGGAACGCGCTTCGAAACTGATCAGAGAAGGAAAGCTCGTTGCCGTTCTCGGTGGCGAACACAGTACTCCGCTCGGATTGATCGAAGCCATAGATGCCGAAGGAAAACCGTTTGGAGTGCTCCAGATCGATGCGCACGCAGATCTTCGCGATGCGTATGAAGGTTTCAGTCAGTCACATGCGAGCATTATGTTCAATGTCCTTAAGAACTGCACCAATCTTGAAAAGCTCGTACAGGTCGGTATACGCGACATCGCTCATTCGGAAGTAGAGATCACCCGGCAGGACGAGCGTGTCAACACGTTCTTCGATTGGGATATCAAGCGCCGCCAGTATGAGGGTGAATCGTGGAAATCCATCGTGGATTCTATCATTCTGTCGCTTCCCGAACGCGTTTACATTTCTTTCGACATCGACGGACTGAATCCGGCACTGTGCCCGAATACAGGAACTCCTGTTGCCGGCGGATTCGAGCTTGAGCAGATCAATTACCTGTTCTTCCAGCTGGTTGAAGCGGGGAAAAAGATCGTAGGCTTCGACCTGAATGAAGTTTCGCCCGGAGATTCCGGAGACTGGGACGCCAATGTCGGAGCGAGAGCTTTATGGAACCTTGTTTGTGCAGCGGAAAAAAGCAGGAAACTGAACTATTAACCGTAACCATCCCTACGTAAGTCGGGACTAAGCAACAGGCACAAAGCGTTCTATTTTCTTATTAGACATAATCAATAAAAAGTCCGGCCTCAAGACCGGACTTTTTTGTTCTTCCATGCAGCAAAACAGTCTCATTTTTCTAATATACCTGTTGCGGTAAAAAGTTTGCCACATACCCCCAGTAGTCTATTAAACAGTTTGCGGAGTCTTTTTTTACTATATTCGTACAGCCAAAAAAAGGAATGACTCGATTTTCTATAAAATATGCTGTCCTGCTGCTGTCACTGCTTCTTTCCGGAGCTTTGTCGGCACAAAATCTCGCTGCATCAGGCCGGTTTTACAGCCACCATTTTTCTGTAATCGATTATGGCAGCAATGCCCAGATCTGGACAGGTGTTTCCGACGATGCTTTTGCTTATTTCGGGAACAGGAATGACCTGTTGAAATTCAATGGCTATGAATGGGAGAAAATAACCACCGATCCCAAAAAGACAACGCCCGCCGTACAAAGCGCCATCAACGAAAGCACCGTAAGAAAAGTATTCAAAGCCTCTTCCGGTAAAATTTACGTTGGCCGCCAGGAAAACTTCGGCTACATTGGCTATTCGGACAAAGGCCAGTCGGTTTACGTACCGCTTTTCGCAAGCAACGACGACAATTCCTTCGGATCTATCTGGAACATTTTCGAGGATGTCAACAACCAGATCCTTTTCATCGGGCAGGATTGCATCTTCAAATACAAGGAAGGAAAGAAAGTAGAAAAAGTTGCTCTTCCGGCAGGATTCGAAGGCTACGGAGGAAAAACTTCCTGTCGTTTCGGAAAGGGATTATTGCTGCTCTACCACAACCTGAACGATGACAGCGAAGCAAAGGATGAAAAAGTTCTGTACTACGACCTGATGACAGGTATTTTCACCGAAATCTTTACGCCTGAGCACATTTCACTCAATAATATCCGCGGAAGCTTCGAGATCAGCGGGACCTGGTACCTGCTCGATCTTGAAAGCCGGTTCGTGAGCGTACGCATAAAAGACAATCAGCTGATCTGGAATGCTCCCGGAGAGATTATTTTCCCTGAGCTGAAAGATTTTGCTCCGAATTACATTTCGCGCCACAACGATTTCCTCTATTACGGAACGGAAGACGAAGGATTGATCAAAGCAGATCTGAACGGTCACATCGTTCGCAGGTACAACGATTACGATGAGCTGGAGAATTTGTATGTCAACTACTTTTTCCACGACAAGGACGACAACCTCTGGCTCTGCCTCGACAACGGTATTCAGTTCATCGAAACGTCCAGTCCGATCACCACATTCAAAAAGCGCGAAGGAATTTCTTCCCTCACAGAAGCCATTGATTTTAAGTCCGGTGAGGCATTACTGGGATTGCACACCGACGTCTTCTTTGCGAAAACCGCGTTGAACCAGATCCGCTTTGAGTCGAAAAAAGCACTGAAAACAAGCGTTTACGATATCCGGACATTTGAGACTTCCCTGGGGATGCGAACACTCGCAGTGGGCAGCGACAGCCTGTACGAGTACATTCCGAAAACAAACACGCGGAAGTCTATCGGGCCGGCTTTCGCTTACTGCCTTCGCCAGGATCCTGACAATAAAAACACCGTATATGTAACACTGGAAAACGGAATCGGCCGGCTTACACTGAACGCTTCCGGAAAATGGGACTACAAAGAGCTGATCAACGATGCAAGCGATCGTACCTTCAGCCTGGTAGTTTACAACGGCAAGGTTTATTTTGGAATCAGGAACAACGGCGTTGGTGTTTATACGATAAAAACCGGCAAGCTGAAGGTCATTAAGAACAAGGTCCTCAAAACAGTTCCCGGCTCAGCGAAAAAAGAAGAAAGCAAATCGGATTATTTCGTAGAGTTTTTCCAGGGACAGATCTTTGTCGGGACCGCATTCGGGCTCAGTACCGTTTCTGCCGACGACTCCAAACTTATTCCTTTCGCTCCTGAAAAGAAGTTCTTTAAAACGGACGCTAATGTCATTCACCGCCTCGTAAACATCGAGAACAAACAGCTCTGGATCGTTAACTATGAGGAAGTCTCTCCCGGGAAGTTCACCTTCGTAACCAGCTGGCTCGAAAAGAAGAACGGAAACTGGGAAATGGTCAAATGGCCGCTCGGTGGCTTGCAGAAAGCAGGTGTTATCGCTTCCATTCAGCGGGATCCTTTCGGCAATACCTGGCTTGGGGCCAACAGCGGGATCTACATCCTCAACATGGCATCTTTTGAAAATTACCGCCAACCGTTCGGTATTACAATAGACCGTTTTGAGATCAATGAAAAAGCAGTGCTCTTCGACCCGAAACATTCGAAAGGAATGGACGCACTGGATTATGCACGGAATTCCTTTAAGATCGTTTTCCATGCCAATACGTTCAACGGAATGGGAAGCATGGAATACCGCTACCAGCTCGAAGGATTCGACGATCAGTGGTCGCAGTGGTCGAACCTGAATTTCGCCAGTTTCCAGAAAATTCCCGAGGGAACGTATACCATTAAGATCCAGGCACGCAATCCATATGGAGTAGTCAGTAAAACGCTCACTTACGAAGTAACGATCCTTCCGCCGTGGTACCGTACGTTCTGGGCTTATGCACTGTACATTGCCGCGCTGATCGTGCTGATCATTTTTGTTACTCAGCTGTCCACTCAACGTGTAAAGCGCCAGAACCAGAAGCTGGAAGAAACAGTTCGTGAGCGTACAAGTGAGATTGCCGAGCAGAACAACCAGCTGGAACATCAGAAAGCAGAGATCACGGCAAAAACAACCGACATTCTCGACAGTATCCAATATGCCAAACGCATCCAGACAACGATACTTCCTACGAAAACCCGCCTGAATGAGCTTTTCAGCGAGCATTTCGTATTCTACCGCCCGAAAGACATTATTTCCGGTGATTTCTACTGGGCACGCGAAATCCAGGGCAAGATCATTTTCTCTGCGATCGATTGCACAGGCCATGGTGTTCCCGGATCACTGGTGAGCATTGTCGGCAACAACGGATTGCTTCGCGCAGTGAATGAATTCAAGCTCACGGAACCGCACCAGATCTTAGATAAGCTTCGTGACATTGTAGTAAGTGCATTCCGTTCCGAAGGCGAAAGCGATGTAAAAGACGGAATGGACATAGCGCTTTGTTCGCTCGAGCCGGAAACCGGGTTGCTGAAATTTGCCGGCGCCAACAATGAATGCGTTATCATACGCAATGGAGAGATCTTCGAATTAAAACCGGATAAGCAACCGATCGGCTCCTTTATCGATGCCCGCCCTTTCGGACAAACGGAATTCCAGCTTGAAGACGGCGATTGCGTTTACCTCTTTACCGACGGATACGTGGATCAGTTTGGTGGTGAAAAAGGGAAGAAATTCAAATCGCGCCAGTTCAAAACAATGCTTACGGGTCTGAGCCATTTACCCATGACCGAACAATTTACAGTTATCCAGGAAGCCTTCGATACATGGAAATCAGACCTCGACCAGGTGGATGATGTATGTGTGTTCGGCGTTCGTTACAAAAAGAAATAACATGCGTTTTCTGCTAAACATTCTCCCTTTTATTCTACTTGCTTACTTAGTGCTTTGCGGCGTTGGTGTTTACAGTCTCGGCTGGAAGATCAGCACGGCTATCCCCTGCTCTGCAGCGGCCATTTGCAGCTTTATCTGCAGCTTGTCATGGAGAGCAACTCCCGAAGGTCCGGCAGGAAAATTAAACGGCGTTATCTTCCTGATCGCCGCTGTTCTTTCAGTGCTACTCGTGATGGATTCTTCACTGATCCGTTTGCTGTGGCTGCCGATGACGATTTCCGTTTTCGCCTCCATACATGTTTACCTGTTCGAAGTTGCAAGGAAGTCGGTTATCTTTTCTGGTGGGAGAACCATCCTGCTGATGCTTCCGATCGTCGTGAATGTAATCGTGATCGCCGGATTATTCCTGTGGAACGGAAGCATTGCTTTTGCAACGATAGGCTTCATCGCAGCAGTGATCTTTGCTTTGCTGTCGACCTTGTTCGGCTATAAGAAAGCGATTTCACCGGAACACCGGGAAGATTAAATTTAGCGCATCCAGCACGCATATAAAACCCTGTAATGAAAGGCCGATTTTGTTCACCTGTTAATTTTGCTTCGTAAAAGATCTCAGTTACCCAACTCTCGTTTTGTCAACCGATCAATCCACATAAGTTCCGAAGGCATACAAGCGTTTCAGCCAGTATTCCGACGTTTCGATCTCCGTGATCATAATTCCTTTGGAAGAGCTGGCGTGAACCATGATCAGCGGCTGTCCTTTTTCCGATACGATAATTCCCACGTGAGAAATGCCCGAGCCGTTATTAAAGAATACGAGGTCGCCTTTCTGGACCTGGCGCTGTTTTACTTTGCGGGAAGAATTGTACTGATCTTCAGCCCTGCGTGGAAGGTCTTTCTTGAAATTCTTCATTACGTAAGTCGTGAATCCGCTGCAATCGAATCCTGAAGGATCGGTACCGGCCCAGACATAAGGAACTCCAATCTGCTTTTTCGCATAGTCGACAATTTCATCGCGCTTCTTTTTAACACCTGCACTTTCAGCCACTTCAAGGTCTTCTCCAGGAACAGGCGGTTCCACATAATTCCCCGGATTATCGAGTTCCGGCACCTGGTCGAACAATCCGAACAGGATCTGCTGCAATTCGTCGTATTTATCCTGGTCCCCGTTTCTTTTCAGCTCAACTGCCCATTCGGCAAGGTCTCTTCTGAGCTTCGTAACATGATCGATGTGTGCATTGAAGACCTTCATCCCGTCGGAAGAAGCTTTTACTTCCAGGAACAGTTTCCGGGCTTCCTGCAACGCATTCGGGTGCATCTGGGCCCAGAACTCTTTTCTGCTCAGCTGGAACATTGCGAGACTTTTATAGAATTCCGGCTGAACAGAGTAATCGTAATCCGGTTTGTCGAGCAAACGGTTGGCATGGCGGTAAACCATCGCATAATGTCCCTGGTCATAAAGAACCTCCAACCTGTCGATCGTCCGCACCTGCCCGTAAGCACTCACAGACGAGCAAACAATCATAATCACTACCAGCAAACCTATTCTGAACTGCATAAAAAACGGGATAATGCTTCGAAGTTAGCAATTGTCTTCCTTGGTTTCCTGGAGGTGTTTTCAAAAAAGTGAACAGCCGATTGTTTAAACGCTCTTGTCTCTTTTTTCCTTTTCACAGTACTTTAACATATATTCCGGCATTGCGCGTTAACCATTTAAAAGTTTTGCGTTAATTAGTTACTTTTAGCAGTTACAACATATTATATGAGACAATTCATTCTATCCATTTCGGCGGTAACTTTCAGTTTCCTGTCGATGGCACAACCTAAACCAGCACCAACTCAGACAAACGGCCAGCGCATCGACGAAATCCTGACTTACATCAACAAGCAGTACGTGGATGAAGTTGACCAGGAAAAGCTCATGAACGCAGCCATCGTGAGCATGCTCGAAGAGCTCGACCCGCATTCCGTTTACATTTCGAAAGATGAAGTAGACGAAGCAAAAAGCAGTATCGACGGCAGCTTTGTAGGCATTGGAATCCGGTTCCAGATCCTGAAAGACACGTTGGTAGTCGTTGAAACGATTCCCGGCGGACCTTCCGAAAAACTGGGGATCCGCGCAGGTGACAAGATCGTTACCATAGAAGGTCAAAATGTGGCCGGCGTGGGATTGAAAAATACACAGGTACGCGAAAAACTCCTGGGCGACATCGGTACGAAGGTCCGTGTAGACATCAAGCGCAAAGGCATGAAGAAAGACATGAATTTCGTTATTACCCGGAATACCGTTCCCGTAAACTCCGTTCAGTGCGCTTACATGGTTGCCCCGAAGATCGGCTATATTAAGCTAACGAGCTTCTCCAGGAATTCCTACACGGAGATCACCAAAGGAATCAAAGAGCTGAAAGGAATGGGCATGGAAAGCCTGATCCTTGACTTGCAGGGAAATGGCGGCGGCCTTTTAAACATTGCCGAATATATTTCAGATGAATTCCTTTCAGGAAATAAGCTCATCGTTTATTCAGAAGGACGTTCACAACCACGCCAGGACCTGATCTCCAAAATGGAAGGAAGCTGGGAAACCGGCAAGCTTGTTCTGCTTACGGACGAAAGCACGGCTTCGGCAAGCGAGATCGTTTCGGGAGCTATACAGGACTGGGACCGCGGACTGATAGTTGGCCGCAGAACTTACGGAAAAGGACTGGTTCAACGCCCTATCGACCTTACAGACGGTTCGCAGATGCGTTTGACAATTGCCCGTTACTACACGCCAAGCGGACGTTCGGTTCAGAAACCCTATACCGATCTTGCGGAGTACCGAAATGATTACATGCGTCGTTTTATGAACGGAGAAATGACGAACATCGACAGCATCAAGCTTCCGGATTCATTGAAATACGAAACACGTGTTACGAAAAGAACCGTTTACGGCGGCGGCGGAATTATGCCGGATGTTTTTGTTCCTCTCGATACGAGCGAGATCACAGAGCTTTACCGTGAAGCAGCTTCAACAGGAGCTTTCAGTACGTATTCCCTGACTTACGTGGAGGAGAATCGCGACGATCTCAACAAGAAATACGAGACGCTTGAATCTTTTATCTCCGGCTTTAAAATCGACAAAAAGATCATCGATGCGTTCTTCGATTACGTCAAAAAGGAGGATACCGATTTCAACTACAATGCAGATCAGTATAAGATCAGTGAAGAGCTGATCACGCTTCGTCTGAAAGCTTCGATTGCCCAGGACCTGTTTGGTGCGAAGGCTTTTTACGAGATCTATAATGTGAAGAACGAAATTCTGCAAAGCGCCATTAAATTGCTTCAGAACAACGAATACGATTCTAAGAATCTGGCTAAAAGCAATTAATTTCGCAAGTAGTTTTAATTGAACACAATGAAAAAAACAGTTTTAATTTTTAGTTCGCTCCTGCTTCTTGCTTCCTGCGCGGGGAATGAGAAAACAACAACTGCAGGCGATGATGTTGTTTCAGCGGTAGAAGCTGGCGGAGATAACAGCGCTGCCTACAAAAAAGAGATGGCAGAGCTCGAAAAACAGAATGAGCTGGAGGAAAAAGCAGCTCTTGAGAATGTTACTACCATGTCGTTCGACAAGGAAGTGCACGATTTCGGAAAAGTGAAATCCGGTTCTGAGAACAGCTGTGTTTTTAAAGTCACCAATACAGGTACGAAACCGTTGGTGATCGACAGAGTAAGCGCAAGCTGCGGATGCACCACTCCCAAAAAGCCGGAAAAGCCGATTCCACCTGGAAAAAGCGATGTGATCGAAGTTGGATTTAAGCCTAACGGTCCGAATCCGGATGGAAAGGCAACGGAGAAAACAGTAACCATTGAAGCTAATACCGATCCGAAAGTCGCTGTGGTAAAAGTAAGAGCTATCATTATCTGATCAGGACCATACTAACAAAATCCCCTTTCGCTTCGGCAAAAGGGGATTTTTAGTTTAGGAATGTCGAGAAAATCGCCCGCAGACGGCGTAGATTGTACGGATCACAGAGTTTGGCCGGTGGGTTTGTTTTCGTAGGCAAGCTGTTTGCTGGATTTTACCGCAGAGTTCGCTGAGAGGTATTGACGAGGTTCAAGTTGCTGTGTGTTCTTTGAGAGCACGAAAGAGGTTAATCGTAAGGGTCCCGGTCCGAGTGTTGTGGCAATAGTGAAGAGTGTCCTGGCAATACTAAAAACTCAAAAAGCAAACGCAAAGTGCCAGAAAGGAAGAGAAACACGTAAGAAAGTGAAAGCATACGGCCACAAAGCGAATGCAACCTTCAAGAAAGTAAGAGAAAGATGCAAGAAAGTGAAAGCATACGGCCACAAAGTAAACGCAACCTTCAAGAAAGTAAGAGAAAGATGCAAGAAAGTGAAAGTATACTATCACAAAGTAAACGCAACCTGGAAGAAAGTGAGAGAACGATGCAAGAAAGTGAAAGCATACGGCCACAAAGTAAACGCAACCTTCAAGAAAGTAAGAGAAAGATGCAAGAAAGTGAAAGCATACTATCACAAAGTAAACGCAACCTGTAAGAAAGTGAGAGAATGATGCAAGAAAGTGAAAGTATACGACCACAAAGTGAACGCCAGCTGAAAAAAAGTAAGAGAACGATACGAGAAAGTGAACGCAAGAGCGTCCGAAGCTTTCCATCGGTTGCTAACGCTTACTCCATTCTGCTCCGGATCGATCAGGATTTCACCCAGATCACCGTATCCGTAAGACCGGTAGTGAAGCTCTGCTTTTTGCAGTCTTTCATTTTTTCATGGATCGGATCGTAACGATCCCTTTCGGAGTTGTCAAGAATGGCCAGTCCGCCCTTTTTCAATTTGGGAAAAGCATTGAAGAATGTTTCCACCCTCGCCCGACCGTCAATCAGGATCAGGTCAAAGCTTTCGTCCGGATAGCTGTTGATTCCTTCGAAATAGTCTGAAAAACGCCGGCTCAATTCGAATCCTTTCAATTCAGGATGAGCTGTTCTGAAACGCTCTTCGGAGAAAGTTGCCGGATCATTCGGCGGAACGAACTGGTAATCGATGTTTGTTAATTTCAGCGCCGCAAATTCCTTGCTGATGCGGTCGTACCATTCTTTGTAGTGCTCGAAGCTAACCACGGAATCAACACGGTTCGCAAAATAGATCGTGCTGTATCCGCTTCCGTATTCAAGCACCCGCATTTCTTTGGTGAGGTACTGATCGAGAAAAATGGTCGCACCTTGCGCTAACCAGGGCGAATCTGTTCTTCCGCGGCGGAACATTTTATAATTGAGCTTCAGTAAAGGCCGCAGGATCCTGTAGCGCACATACCTGAACGTCGGTCCTTTTTCTGCGGTATAATTCTTCGTTATTTTCATGATTTTTCCGTCACGTTCAATTTACTTTTCATTCTTTTCCAGCGGTAAGCATTGATGAATTTACGCTGTTCCCTGGTCGCTTCTCTTTGCTTCCCAGAAAACAATTCGGAAAGATAGCCATACATCGCGTAAAAAAACGTGATGATATAGGGTTTTCGCATCGCGGTCTTAACTGCGGATACGAAAGTGATCCAGAAATTGTAACCGATCATGTAGCGGCCTCTCCCCGATTTTACCGCAGCTTTCAACCTTCCCGTATTGGTATCGGTTTCGCGTTTGTGCAGTACTTCCAGGTCGCCCAGCACTTTAATCTCCCAATTGTAGAACAGCAGCAGCAGCTCATCAAGCACGTCCCAGCCTTCCGCCGGACGAATTCCTCCCATCTGCCTGTAAGCTGCATGGCGATAGGTTTTCAGTGCTCCGCGCACATGATCGTCGTCTGCAACCTGCTCGATCTTTGTTCCGGAATCCTGCTGCGTCACACAAACGCCGCCACAAAGGCCAAGATCTGAGTTCGCTTTGAATTCAGCAGTAACACGCTCGAAATAATCCGCCGGCAAGACGAGATCCGCATCCAGTTTCGCGATGAGCCCGGGAGATTCCGTCAGCCTCGAATTGTAGCCAAACACACAGGCGCGGGCTATTTTGGGTCCCGATTCATAAACAGAATTCTTAGTATGTTCCACCAGGCGGATCCAGGGAGCAGTTACGGCGAGCTTTCTTACTACAGCTGCGGTTCCGTCGGTGCATCCGTCATCCACAACGATGCACTCAGCAGGCTGAACGGTTTGTGCGATCAGCGTGCCGAGCAGGACTCCAATGTTGTCCTCTTCATTGTAAACCGGGATGATAACTACGTATTCCATCAGGATCTGTTAGCTATTCCTAACCACTAAAAAGAAATTCCGTTTCCGCGAGCTGAATCTTCTGACGGTTTCTTTGGCAAAGTTTTCCATTCCGAAGCCAAAGTAGTTCCTGCGATCACTCTCGGGGAAATACAATTCAGCTTTATAACCAAGTGTCTTCAGTTTCCTGAGAAGATTGTCGAGCTGACTTTTGGAGTGCATTACCCAACCGGATGGTGCTGTTCCCGAGAAATCGGTAAAAGAAGACATGATCATCGTTGCCTGGTCATTTCCTGTAAACTGCATGATCTCGTGGATCTTATCTGCGAGCACTTCTTCGTTTTCTTCGTTGAAATAGGAAAAGCCAAAAGCCGTGATCAGGTCGTGTTTCTGCTTATCGAGCGTAAACAGATCCGCGCACACGAACTCGATCTTATCGTCTTTGATGAGCTGCTTTGCTTTGGCGATGGCTCCCGGCGAAAGATCGACTCCCGTACAACTATTGTAGAACTGTCCGAATGCTGCTGTCTTTACGCCGCTTCCGCAACCGAGATCGATCATTGTTTCCCGGTTTTTCAGGCCGAATTGTTTATCGAGCAATGTGAAATACTTCACAAACTTATCGAAGTCGCGCTTGTTAAAGCTTTCGGAATCGTATTTGGTGCTGTAAAGCTCTAAGAGCTGCTCGGTATTGTATCTGCTCATCTTTTCTTTTTGTTATGCATACTTAACGGGTAAAGCTCCATCAGCGTTGTCAGGCTGACCGCATCAATTGCCGCGTCACCGGTAAGTGCCAGTAGTTGCTCGTAAGCCGCGGGGAATCCGCGGTATTTAAAATTAGTAAAAAATGTATTGTGCCAGAGTACGGAGATCACTGAATTGGTGTGGTTCCGTTTTATAAACGCTTTAATGATTTCTGCAGCTTCTTCCGGCGATTGGCGAAGATAATCCGAAAACGTGCGGTCCATTACATTTATAGGGATCTCCAGGACCGGGATCACCGAATTACTATCCAGATCGAAAGGATAAAAAGGCAGCGAATAACCATTTCTGAACCCGTGATGCCCGGCATATCCAAGTGTGGCGTCGGCTTTAATTCCGCTTTCCGCCTGCTCCATAAGATCTTTCGGCCAGTCGGTGACAAGGTAATGATTCCTGTTAGCTGTAACGGGAAGATCGAGCTTCCCAATCTCTGACTTGTAGGTCGTCGTTCCAAGTGCTTTGTGAATTCCTATCTCATTCCCGTTGGCTATCAGCTGCTCGAGCTCCTGCCGAATTGCTTTTTCAGAAATGCTGTAATCGCTGTTGGTACTGCGCTGATCTATCTTTCCTTTCTCCGTAAGCATGAAGAAAGCAGACTGTACACCAAATCGTTTTTCGATGCGCGTAATTTCAACCAGGTTGAGCCATTGCGGCTTTTTCGTGAAGTGCGTCCAGGCCATTTTCATAAATGCGAAAGGCTTTTTGTTCTTCAGCAGCCATTTCCCGTCCTGCAGCCACGCGCCATGAATCACATCTATATCATGCGAGAACCAGAGCTGTGTTTTGCGCTTAACGGGAACGATTCCCAATTGACCGCAAAGCTTATCAAAGCATTCGTTTACAAAAGGAACGGTAACATCCATAGACCGCTCTTTCCAGATAGAATCGCTGTATTCTGTTCTTCCTAGCTCATCTTTGGTAACGCCGGCAGCTTTTTCAAATAAGCAGTTGATCCAGTAAAAAGCCGTCATCAGCCAGTCATGCTCTCCGTTCTCAAAACGAACAGCATGATCTTCCGCATTCAGAATGGAAGTATGTTCCAGGTCGCCTTCCCTGATCGATTTCCAGAAAACAGGATTGTAGCGCAAAGGACCTTCTTCACCACCCGGACTGTAATCGGCCCGTTCTTCCGCGTATTCAAAGCGAATGCCGGCATAGTTGGAAAAGACTTCCCACGACCATTCGTATGCCCGCTGTTCAGGACAAAGCTCCGGGCTTAAAACGCTGTATGTCTTTGTTTCTTCCATTATCCCTTCAATCGAAGTAACAATTTACTGACGAATTTATTCACCTCCGGCTCCACTTTCAGCGCAAGGATTGCCCAGAGAAAAACACCTGAAATGAACACGCTTTTTATCAGCACCGCCAATATGGGATGCATGTTAAAACTGATCACTAAAAGCGGCGCGGAAATAACTGCTCCGATCACGAGAATCATCAGGTGAGACCATTCAAAAGGAGACAGCTTAAAGACACGCCACAGATAAGCGACCCTCGCACCGTTGTAGAGCAATAACACGCAGAAAGTTGCCCAGGCCGCACCCAATCCGCCATACATAGGGATGAAAATGTAATTCAGTCCAAGGGCGGAAAGCACCAGTGCGCCGGTAAAATAAACATCGACGTAGTATTTTTTCGAAGTAACGAGAATGTAGCCATTGATACCGCAGTAAGCATCGATTGCCCGGCCAACCACCAGTACAAAAAACACTACTTTTCCCGAAGCATATTCCGGTGGCAGGAACGAAAAGAACTCATTGATATTCCACCCAACCAGCAGCGACAGGTAAACGATACAGATCAGGTTCAGCGAGCTCACACGTTTGTAAAGCTCATCCATCGCTTTCATATCCCTGTTCTTCCAATTCATTGCCACGAAGTTGGAAGCAGCCCGGTAAATCGATCGGTACGGGATCAATAAAGCCGAGGAAATGAACAGTACGGTTGAATAAACTCCGGTTTCTTTAAGACCATACATCCCGGCCAGCATCATCAGGTCAATGGAAAGGATGAGCGAGATCCCTATTGTATTGAGGTAAATGAGCGAGCTGTATTTGAGCATCAGGCGCTTCATTCTGGAAGGAACTCTTGATCCGCCGCGTGATCCGATGATGTCTTTATTCAGGAGCACCTTGATCATCAACACAATGAAGGGCGTCATGTAAACCGACAGGTGTAAAATCATGAACTGATCCAGCGTTAACAGGCCGGTTGCATAAAGTACCAGTGTGATCGTTACGGCTATCCGGAGGTAAAAATCCTGCAGCAGAACGGGGAGCACAACCTGGAAGACGGCTTTCAGCATGTTCTCGAAAAACACGAAGAACAGGTTAGCAGCTCCTAGCAGGTAAACCCATGGAGCATATTCGGTGAAAAGCGCGGATTCGTTATCGTAATAATCGTAGATCTCGTCTTTGAAGATGAACGAAAGCACCACGAACAAAACGAAGCCGAATACTATGATCGACAGGTTGGTGAGAAAGAAATTGCGTTTCCTGTCCTGCCTCATGAATGGAAAGAAACGCGGAATACTGTGCAGGACCCCGAGATTTCCAAGCTGGGCAAACAATCCGCTCATCGAAATGATCAGATTGATCAATCCAACATATTCGGGTAACAGAAATTGCGGGAAAAGGATCGCTTTGTTCACGTAACCGATGATCAGCCCGATGAAGCTGATCGCCGCGGTTATCGAAGAATCCTTACTGATTTTACCCATTCGTTTCTTTAGCCTTCATTCTTTTTACAACCAGCCATCCGCCGTAACCGGCAAACAGCAGCATGGTGATCAGTGAAACGATCAGCGATAGCTTATTCAGGCTATGGTATTTCGGAATATCGAACGAGAATACAACTTCATGATTTCCTTTCGGAACTTCCAGTCCGCGCAGCAGGTAATCGACTCTTAAGATATCTGCAGGCTTTCCGTCAATCGTTGCCGTCCACCCTTTTCCATAATACACTTCGGAGAAAACAGCCAGCGCATCACCGTCAGCGTTCACCGAATAAACCAGTTTCTGAGGCGAGTACATTTTCAGCTTCACTTCTCCCTGTCCCGGATAATCGCGGCGTTTCAGCTTAGCTGCTTCCGAAGCTCTCATGACAACTTCTTCAGCCGGCTTGAATTCTTTAATTACTTTCAGCTCCACCATCTGGTTAAATGAATTCAGTGTATCTGCAAGCTGGGTACTGTAAGGAATGAGGTTTGTTTTCCCGTATGCGTCCATGACGAACAAAGCGGTCATTCCTTCAGGAATACCATTCGACAACGGAACACGAAGCGTATCCTGTCCGGCAATTGCATACTGCAGGTTCTCACTTCCGTAGATGGTTGCTTCTTTCGTAGCTGTTCCGTTAACTACCAGGTTTCCTTTTCCGATATTTTTCACCGTGAATTTGGAGCCGAGTCCGCGGATCTCATCGTTGGCATTTGGCACAACCCTGACGTTTTTCACAAGCCAGCCGTTCCCCATAGCTGTTTTGTTCTCCGTAGTATCCAATCCGGCTTCAGTTGGCTGAAGGAAGTATTTAACATTCAGGATATCGAATACTTTATTGTTTGATCTGCTCAGGTGGAAATCGTAAATATTCTGAATAGAACGCAGCTTAGCACCATGATAACCTCCAAGCGATTTATGCAGGTAAGAAGTTCTGGCGCTTCCGAAACCTCCGGAGTAATCAAACACGCGGTAATCGGTTACTTTATTCAAAGCTGCAAATGCGTACGCATCTTCAATCCGGTTGGCAATCATTCCTGTTGCTTCCAGCTCGTTTGCTTTTGCTTTTCCTTCTGCCCGACCTTTATCCACTGCTTTTTTGATAGCAGGATTCATCGTCTCTTTCTCGAGAATGTGTTTATCTCCAGGTTCAGCCGCAATCGGGTAGGAAGCCTGAAGTGTCTCTGTCCAGTAGCGGTAGCCAACTGTTCCTTCTTCTTCGTTATTGAGGTAATTCCTGGCAACGCCCATGATGTCGATGATCATGATCAAGCCGATCGCAGCAACACCCGCATAAGTCGGAATGGACGTTTTAAAGAAGAGCAAAAGAATAATCCCTCCGAGCATCGCAAAGATGATGGAGCGGTTCATACTCGACTGGAAAACTGATTTTCTGACTTCAACCACTCCCGCCATCATATCGTCGAAACCTTCCATGTTCTTATTAACAAAATCCTGGACCTGCGCTTTGTTATTCACATCAATTCCATACTCGGCTTTCAGCTGAGCCGGGTCCATTTTTAAAACCTGGCCGGCGATCGCTTCTTCCTGGCGTGCGCGTTGTTTCGCATCCATTTCCTGCGACAGGTAAGATTTATCTATCTGAACGAATTTCAGGATAAACAGGAAAACGATGAATCCTCCGGTTACATAATAGAACGGCTTGATCTTTTCGCGGATAGACTCGCGCTCTTTGATCAGCTTATCGAGGAAAAGAACGGCCAGCAATGGAATACACAGCTCAACCATCACAAGAATGATCGTTACTGCCCGGAATTTGTTGTATCCGGGAACGTTATCCAGGAAGAAATCCGTGAGTCCCATGTAATTTTTACCCCAGGACAAAGCAAGCGTCAATACTGAAACTGCAAGCAATGCCCATTTGATAGGCTCTTTCAGGTAAACGACACCGAGAATCGCAAGAAGCATCAGGATAACCCCGAGGTATACCGGCCCGGAAGTAATTGGCTGCTCTCCCCAGTAAACCGGGTAGCTCATAACCTGCTCATAAGCCTGCGGGCTAACATCCGCGTCGTCGATCTTATCCGCGAAAGGCGAAGAACCAAGTGGGGTTGATGAGCTTCCTTTGATGTAAGGAGATATCAGTGTGAATGACTCTCCGATTCCGTAGCTCCATTGTGTCACGTAATCACGGTCGAGCCCCGAAGTTGAATTGGCGGCGGACGACCTTCCGTCAGGAGCTATCGTTACATCGTTTCCTCCGCGAATGGTATCATCTGCGTATTCGGAGGTAATGGAAATATTGCTGTAACTGATGGCGAGCGCAACCAGGTAACCAACTACGACTCCCGCAGTGGCTTTCAGGAAAGGCAAATACGATTTTTCTCTGATCGTTCTGATCAATTCAACGATTCCTAAACCAAGCAGCAGGAATCCGAGATAATACGTGATCTGCAAGTGATTGGCGGCCATTTCGAAAGACATAAAAACTGCCGAGAGTATCGCCCCCCAGATCCAGTTTCGCCTGTAGGCCATGAAGAACGCACCGATAACAGGAGCCATGTAAGCTATTGCAACTCCTTTGGAATTGTGTCCTGCCTGAACCAGAATGATCTGGTAACTCAGGAATGCAAAGCAGATCGCTCCTATGATGGAGATCCAGTTGTTGATCTTCATCATGGTCAGCATGATGTAAAAACAGATCATGTAGAGCAGTATCGTGCCAAGCGGCGGCGGAAATGCTGTTAGAAATCTGGAGGTAATCTTCGCGAAAAGGTTTCCGTTGTGCACCATTGTTGTCTGGGCAGTCGGCATTCCTCCAAATGCAGAATTCGACCATAACTGTTCTTCCCCGGTAGCTTCTTTATACGAAGTAGCTTCGTGCGCCATTCCGATATATTCCTGGATATCGTGCTGTTTAAGACTATAACCCTGCAATTGCTGGCTGAAATAAATGAAACCGATCAGCAGGAATAATCCTATTGCAAGAAAATGAATCCAGTTGCGTTTGAAGAATGAGGTTACAGCCATTGTTTTATTGTTTGTTAAATGTCCATCTTAAAAATCGTCGTGAAGATAAGGAATGATCCGCAAGCAAGTATGGATTTGCTAAAAAATGCTGATAATATTGTCATTAATCAGTGGAAATGATCAGCTGTTCCTTTCCTGATTCAAACACATTAAATCCCTCTAAATGGATTTCAAGTACTCCTTCAGTAAATACAATTTCATACATTGTTGCTTCCTGTTCTCCCAAGTTTTTTCAGTATACGTGAAGGACGGGACGTACAGGCATAAAAAAAGGAGACCCAAAGAGCCTCCTTACGCATATACAGATTTTTAATCAGCTAACTTCCTCAAAATCCACATCCTCTACTCCGCCTTTGGAACCGGGAGTACCTGACTTTTTCCCAACAACGGATACTTTCCCGAAATTTTTCAGCTTCTCGCTGCGTTCTTTCTGAAAGTCTTTCTCCCGCTTCAGCAGCTCGCGCTCTTCTTCCAGGTTTCGTTTGGCTATCATCAGTTTCCCAATGAACCGCAAAGCGACCATGGCCCCGATGATGATCAAAGCTGTTTTGAAAAATCCCGTAACACTGGACTCAAGCATTACCATAGCGGTATCTTATTTCGAGAGGTGCATATTCCGTTCCGAATAGATCTTAAAGAAATAAGGATCCTTCAGGTCTTTGATGAAACGGATAGCTTCACCGGTAGATTTCATTTCAGGGCCTAATTCTTTCTTGACGTCCGGGAATTTCTCATAAGAGAACACCGGGATCTTGATCGCATATCCTTCGCGCTTCGGGTTGAAATTGAAGTCTTTCACTTTCTTCTCTCCAAGCATTACTTTCGTAGCGTAGTTCACATAAGGCTCGTCGTAAGCTTTTGCGATGAACGGAACTGTACGTGATGCACGTGGATTGGCTTCGATAACGTAAACCTTATCGTCCTTGATAGCAAATTGTATATTGATCAGTCCAACAGTTCTGAGCTCTACGGCAATTTTCTTCGTAATGTCTTCGATCTGCTGCATCACCAAATCTCCCAGGTTGTAGGGAGGAAGTACCGCATAAGAATCTCCCGAGTGAATTCCGGCAGGCTCAATGTGCTGCATGATCCCGATAATGTAAACATCTTCGCCGTCACAAATAGCATCTGCTTCTGCTTCGATGGCACCTCCGAGGAAGTGATCCAGGAGGATCTGGTTGCTTCCCATTTCGTTGATGATATCGACTACGTGGTGTTCCAGCTCTTCCTTGTTGATAACGATCTTCATTTTCTGTCCGCCGAGCACATAAGAAGGACGAACCAGCAAAGGGAATCCCAGATCGTCTGCCAATACCAGCGCCTGTTCTGCGCTTTCTACGATCCCGTATTGAGGGAATGGAATGTTATGCTGCTCGAGTACTTTGGAGAAACGCCCGCGGTCTTCAGCAAGATCAAGTGCTTCAAAGCTCGTTCCCAGTATTTTAATCCCGTAGCGTTCGAGTTTTTCTGCAAGCTTTAATGCCGTTTGTCCGCCAAGCTGAACGATCACTCCGATCGGATTTTCGTGCTTGATTATATCGTAAATATGCTCCCAGAAAACAGGCTCGAAGTACAGTTTATCCGCCGTATCGAAATCCGTGGAAACTGTTTCGGGATTACAGTTGATCATGATGGTCTCGTAACCGCATTCTTTGGCGGCCAGTACTCCGTGAACACAGGAATAATCGAATTCGATCCCCTGCCCGATCCTGTTCGGACCAGATCCGAGAACAACGACTTTTTTCTTATCGGAGCGGATACTTTCGTTTTCCTCTTCGAATGTAGAATAGTAGTAAGGTGTTTGCGCTTCGAATTCCGCTGCACAGGTATCAACGAGCTTGAACACGCGATTGATGCCCATTTCGGTGCGTTTGGTATGAACTTCCGATTCCAGGCAGCGCAGCAAATGTGCTATCTGACGGTCGGCATATCCTTTTTGCTTAGCTTCGAAAAGCAGCTCTTTCGGCATGTTCCCGAGGTGAAATTTCTCGATCTTTCTTTCCAGCTTGATGAGATCTTCGATCTGTTTCAGGAACCAGATATCGATCTTCGTTTTGTCGACGATCGTTTTAAATGGAATTCCAAGCTTGATCGCATCGTAAATATGGAAGAGGCGATTCCAGCTTGCGTTCTCCAGGCTGTGAAGAATAGCTTCCTGATTGGTGAGCTCTTTTCCGTCGGCTCCTAATCCGTTGCGGTCTATTTCCAGTGACTGACAGGCTTTCTGCAATGCTTCCTGGAACGAGCGTCCGATCCCCATTACTTCGCCTACTGATTTCATCTGCAATCCCAGACGGCGATCTGTACCGGGGAATTTATTGAAATTCCAGCGCGGTATTTTCACGATCACGTAATCCAGTGTCGGCTCGAATAAAGCGGAAGTCGTTTTAGTGATCTGATTTTTCAGCTCGTCGAGGTGGTAGCCGATAGCCAGCTTAGCAGCGATCTTCGCGATCGGATAACCTGTGGCTTTCGAAGCCAGAGCGGATGAACGCGAAACACGCGGATTGATCTCGATAGCGATAATCTCTTCTTTCTCATCCGGCGAAACGGCAAACTGTACGTTGCAGCCTCCGGCGAAATTACCGATAGAGCGCATCATGTGGATGGCCATATCACGCATTTTCTGGAAAGTCGTATCAGAGAGTGTCATTGCGGGTGCAACGGTGATGGAATCTCCTGTGTGAATTCCCATCGGATCAAAGTTCTCAATGGAGCAGATGATCACTACGTTGTCGTTTGCATCACGGAGCAATTCCAGCTCAAACTCTTTCCAGCCGAGCAGGGCTTTGTCTATCATTACCTCGTGGATCGGGGACAATTGAAGTCCGCGCTCGAGAAGCGTATCAAATTCTTTCGGATCGTGTACAATGGAAGCTCCGGCACCGCCTAATGTAAAGGAAGAACGGATACACAACGGGAAACCGAATTCCTGTGCGATCTCTTTTCCCTCGAGGAAGGATTTAGCCGTTTTCTGAGGAGCCATGGCAACGCCTATATCACTCATCAGGTTACGGAACGATTCCCTGTTCTCTGTTATCTCGATCGCAGCAATATCAACACCTATAATGTCAACGCCGTATTCTTCCCAGATGCCCATTTCCTGGCACTGAATACAAAGATTCAAGCCCGTTTGTCCACCCATTGTAGGCAGCACGGCATCGATCTTGTGTTTTTTCAGGATCTCGATTATACTCTCAGGCTCGAGCGGCAAAAGGTAAACATTGTCTGCTACCACTTTGTCTGTCATGATCGTTGCCGGATTGGAATTGATCAGTGTTACTTCTATTCCTTCTTCGCGGAGGGATCTCGAGGCCTGGGAACCTGCATAGTCAAATTCACATGCCTGACCGATTACGATAGGACCTGAACCGATAATTAAAATAGATTTAATCGAGTTGTTTTTCGGCATTTTATGCGCTTTTTTTAAGAGTTCAATCTGTAATTACTGCATTTCAAATTGAGCCTGCCCGTCGTCAGACCGGGGGCAAATTTAGGTAGAATAATCGGGGTGGGCAGCAAAGAAATTTCAAATTTTTCAACAGATTTAACAACAACTAAATCGTTACAGATTTTGTTGAATTCAACCACACAGGAACATCCTCCAAGAGTCGGACGCGTAGAAACCCAGCATTACGGGCAGGCAGCTTTGTAAAGCTCTTCCGGCAGTCAGACACAGAACTATCTGTCAACCGGTATTCAGGCAATAATCAGCGGCCAAGCTAAGGCAAAACCTTTTGTAAAAACAGGTGTTTTTTGTATCTTGGGAATTCCGGAGGCAGGTGTCCGGGTTTAGTATTCAGGATTCCAACAATTGCCTTCTACCGCTTTATCACCGCTTTATCTCCACTGTAAGACCACTCTATCCCTGCTATTTGTTCTTCATTTGTACCTGCCGTGTATCCAGCTGATACGATTATGACATCTGTGGCTAAGCAATGGACAGGCAGCGGACAAGCAATGACCTACTGAACGGGGCATTGTTAAACAGCACTTTTTTGTCATTTAACCTTTTTCATTAACTTCGCGGCCATTAGATCCACCGATCAGCAGCAACAAGAGGTCATCTTATTATTCATCATTACCGAACATTACCATGGAAGATATGAAGCTTTTTATTCAGAATGAGATCAAGGAGATCGCTTTCGTGAAGGTTGGTTTCGATCAGCCGCTTTTGTCATCCAAGCTCGTTGACTCGATCTCTGTGGTCGACCTGATCGTGAGCATAGAGGAAAAGATCGGGAAGAAAATTCCGCAGCATCTCCTGAAAGACGAGAATTTCGACACGATCGACACTATTATAAACACGCTTGGGCAGCTTGATTAAGCTATGGTGAAGATCCTGCTTGTTTACTTTTTACCGGTCATTGCCGGACTTGGCTGCCTGATCCTTTTTATACAGCCATTGAATGATGTGGCTTTTCCAAAAAAGACGGTGTCTGAACCTAAACCGGAGGTCAGGTATGTCGAGAACTTCGTTAATGCTTCTTTTTTCGAACAGCGTTTCCTCAAAGGAACCGATACTTCCGAAACCATCTACCTGCTGGGATCTTCCGAACTTTCCGAATCGAGGGATGCTTTGCCTTACAATTTCATTACAGATCATTTTAAAACCGGCACGATTGGGATAGGACATGCGGGAAATCAGTGCTTTTCGATTTATTCGCAGCTGCTGGCTAATCAATCGAGACTGAAGAATGCTCCGGTAGTCATAGTGCTTTCTCCGGGCTGGTTTCATTCCGACTTTGCCAAGGGAACCACTTCCGACCTGTTCCTGGAGTTCAATTCCCCTGCTTTTCTCAATTCCATTTTTTACAATGCTCCCGAATCTGAGTTTAAGCTCTATGAAGGTGAGCGGATTGCCGATTTCTACGATGAAATTGTGAATCCGGACCTGAGCATGAGATTGCTTTATATGCATTACCAGTCTTCGAGGAGTCCGGCACATAAGGCGCTTTACGCTCCGCTAATTGCGATGGATAACGCATTGAACAAAGAAAAACTGGAATTAACGGGCACCCGCGTGATGAGCAAGGCTCCGGTCCAACGGCAGACGATAGTATCAGCACCAGTAACAATTGATTGGGAAAAGCTGCTGCGCGACAGTAAG
>Ga0247810_10000576_pt1 | contig 36076 bp, 29 predicted proteins | sample UWRJL119311C1_FD_179918 | JGI IMG/M metagenome (GOLD analysis project Ga0247810, IMG submission 179918) | Plant litter microbial communities from Arlington Agricultural Research Station in Wisconsin, United States - UWRJ-L119-311C-1 | ecosystem: Environmental > Terrestrial > Plant litter >... | reverse complement strand
GTATGCTCGCTATAATTTTGCATCAAGAGGCACGAGAGACTCGTTACTAGCACTGTGGAGAGAAGATGTAGTTTCCAAGTAATCGGAAGCTTAATGTGAGGGATACGCGAGGGAAGCGTGTGTAAACAATAAATACAAAATCACGCTCGTCTTTGAAAGACACTAACATATCGCTCACCATGGAATAAGGTTCCTCCGCCTCACCACGCGCGCGCGCGTCCTGAAGCAAAAAGAATCTCCGTTTTGCTTGCTCACTATTTCTTCTTTCCAAGCATGGTAATGTAATAACAAGTAGTTAAGTCATATCAAAAAACACATATTAGCATTAACACCTTCAAAAAAGACTCCACGTGAAGAAACTCGTTATGATATACTATGAAATTCGTGAGGGAGAGCAAAAAAAGGAGGCCGCAACATCTCAATGCTGAATACGTAGCCAGGTAGGCCACGCAACGTGGTGTTTTGGACATGGGGCATTTTTATATCTCTGTATAAATATTACACAACGCCGCGTTCTATATAGTATTGGAAGCGAGCGCTTGCGATTGGCTGTTTTTTTTTTATATACTCGCTTGTTGCTAGTACGAGATGACCATAGCTTTTTATTGGTTATTAGTGTGAAGGAGACATTACTTGTGGTCTTGGGGAGGTTTAGGTTGAGATAGAACCTATAGTTGTTTGCTTAGTATAAGATTGATAAGCTTGCTACTCACATTTATAGAATGAAGGTACAAGGACATGGGATCCGTAGTATGTCGCTCTTAGTCTTTACATGTAGATAATCCAGCAATACAGAAATTACACAAAGTAAAGCTCGGTTTCACCTACGCTTACTTGTATATTTGGAGACACACTCAAAGCAATAGCGAGACATCGTGGACACTTGAGCTTAGAAGCACTTTCCAGCATGTTTTGACTTCTCAGCTGCCATGAAATATTCTCAGTTCACGAAACCTAAAATCTATCAGACTGCTCACTTGATGTAATGTATTATCATGACCATATATCGTACATTAATAGCTCAGTACTGATTCCTAACTCATAGATACAATTTTTTGTCAAGCCGACCTTCGTATACCCTCTGATCCATTCCTGGAGCCTTTCTCGTGGACGGTCCCGTCACCAGTTCGGTCCGCCCCCAGTCCCATTCCTATGCCTAACTCCAATTTCAATCATAAACATTACACATCATATCGGACATGACTATTCTTCAATCACGGTCCCCACAGCCTCTCCATGACTTCTCGACCTCTCCATTGGTCCTGGCCCCGAATGCCGTCTCCCCACGCTACCCATCCTCGAAACATGTCCAGAATCTACACTGCCTACTCGACTCGCCATCGGACTGATTCCACTGTAGCTCGAGCTTCGGCTGCCTTCCATACTATTTCGCCATTTCCACTCAAAACCTTTGAGCATATCATGCGTCTTCTGCTTGTGCGGCTTAACCTCCCATTTGTCGTCCCATTCTTCAACCTTCTTGTTTTTTTTGTCTGCCGAGGGAGATTTGTCGCTGCGCCATGTGAGACGTTTGCTCAGACGTGAAGAGGTGGTTGTTGCGGGTGTGAGAGGAGAATCGGTCGTTGTAGGTACATGGTTGAGGTTGTTCGTATTGAGGTTGTTCACCCCAGTGGACGAGACCGAGGAGTTGGATCTTGTGGTTTCCGAGGAGCGGCTCAGTGCTTTGCGAAACCGATCTTTGAAGGTCATTGCTTCTGATTATTGAAGGTAATCCCCTTGACTGAAGAGTGGTGGAGACTTGAGTTTTGTTCCTGTTCTGTCTGTTGAACGGGTACGCTTGCGAAATAGCTGTTTTAGAGTTCGCCGAGGTTAGTGCTACCGGAGACGCTGAGAACCGAGTTCGTGACACTGGTAGCTAGAATTGGGTGTAGGGTGGTGAAGTTGGTTCTTTGGAGTTGGAGAGCACATTGGATGTTGTGAGGAGAAGGAAGACAACCGGAACAAGGCCGCATCCTTCGTGAAGTGGAGGAAACATGGAGCTGATGTGCAATGACGCCGAAAGTGGGTGCGATCGGTCGATTGGTGGACTCGGCTTTTTGCAGCCTTCCATCCAATACTAGCTCCATCCTGTCAAGGCTGCAACCCCTGCACGGCCCAGCGCCAAGGTCTGGGGATTTCGAGTCAGGTGACTGCATTGACGACAGCTTTTATTTAGTTCAAGAGGTTTAATGTTGACGGGAGAAATGAAGAATAAAGTGAGAGCAACTCGGGCGATTGCAATGTGATGGATGATTCGGCGAAATATGGCATGCTATGACATGAGACTGGCTTTGAGAAGAACCTAGAGCAATGTCTAGTGACCTAATGTTCTGGTACGAGGTGATAAATGAGCGACCTCCGAGATGGGATATGAAGAGACGGAGTCAGAACTTTTTAAGAGGGAATTATTCTCGTTTATATGCGTACTATTTATAATACTTGCATTTAGAAGCTATCTCCATAGCTACTCATTACAAATTATCAAGTTGATGATAGCAACATAAGACATCATGCTTAAGCGTTGCCATAAATCCATACTCTGAAGTTGCGCCATGTCAGATAGGATTTATCTAATCTACCGTCTACTCTCAACACAGCTGTGTGATGCAAATCCGGTCTGTTTCAGTCTTTAGTTGGTGCAGATAGTCTGCGCTACTTCGCTACTTTCCAATCTCTTTTCCACAAACTTTCAGGTTTTGCAAACCTAGAATTTTGGACCTACAAAAAGGAGATTCAATTACAATGAGAATGGTGAGAAGGTGCTACTCTCTAATTCAATCCTTTCTCGTCCGATAAGCTTCGCATATCTCCAAGTTCTTTTACTACGGAAAAGTCCTTAGCGCACACGTAAGACTAGAATGAGCGAGGTGAAAGGCCCCTTCGTGTTTTATTGTCGCAAGGTATATCCAACTCTCAACCGTTCTGGTTTCTACGATTAAATTCTTGACCCAACAATTGAATGCTGTGCAAATTGTGAGTACCACTAGAAGTCCTGCGTCATTCCGCAATGGAATAAACGGAATAAAACTTTGATTAAGCTGTCCTTTATTTCCTCTTTCCCAAATTCACTTTTCGAATCGCGCTTTCCTTGTAAGGCTACCAAGTTTTAGCAAACAACGTTTACCAATTACTCGAACACCAAAACCCTTACAATCATTCTTTGGCTTATAAAAACGCAACATACAAATCAACGCAAGAGACAATGGATGCCTGGCTACGACCTAGTTTTCTACGGAAAAACACAACACCCATAATTCCCTCCTCCAATAGCTTTAACGAACGTCCAGCGAGCTCTCGCTCCGAGAAAGAGGTTGATGTCGAGGATGGAAGACTTCGTGCGGGCTCGCGTGCTTCCTCCTTAATGAATCTATTGACGACGTCTCCCCTGGCTCTTACTGCTCCGGACATTTGGCCAAATATCAGCAAAGCAGATGCGGTTTGGGACAATCCTTCGCCGGATCAGATGGCCGATATGTTAAAGGTAGCAATGATGACGCAAAGTACGATGGAACCTTTACCTATTCACTTCAATTCCTGTATTCTACATGTGGTGGAGGAATATTGGAATTTGAGAGAGCAGACAAAGGTGAACGAATCGGCAATTGAGGCCCTGAAAGTGAACCATAGAAGAGATATTGATGAGTTTGAGGCCATTTCTAATGCTTGGGAAGAAACGGAGAAGAACTATAAAGCTGAAGTAAAGCGTTTGGAAGTCTTACTTTCCAAAACTCAAGGAGGTATGGCATCCGTTGCGATGGCGAGATCAAAAAGCCTCTTGCATGGCTCGAAGAGAGCCTCGCAGATTATTCGTGATGGCATTGGGACCATTAGGCAACGAAATGATGTCGATAAACACCAAGTTACTCTTGAGGCGGTAAGAAACAACCGACAACAAAACCATGATCGATGTAAGTGTTATATCATAGTCCAAATCAGGGAATATGTGGTTGTTTCGCTAATTAAATCACCAAGATAAGGAGCCCTACCAACGCAAAGACAATGTCAACGGTGACACACTTGCTAAATTGACACCTCCTGACCATTTTGAGATCGCCAGGAGGACTAGGCGTAATTTTGGTATGAACGTACCAGATCTGGAGACCAAACACAACACGGATGGCGCATCGTCATATCTCTGGGGCAATTCAGTGAAGATAGAAGCAGAAGACAAAGTAGAATCTGAGCCCTTGTCCCATTCTCTCTCTACTGAGCAACCTGAAGAATACCAGAATCAAGAATCTTCCAGGGATCGTAGTAACTCCTTTGGTTCAACGTCAAATTCTACATCCAGCGGTGTTCCCGATTATTCTTCGGAAGATGAAGACAGTGACGAACTTACAATGGCAAGCCAGAGTATTTTAGGGCTCGGAATTGTTGCTGAAAGACCTGCCTCTCCGAAGAGGCCAACAATTGTTATACCTGCCACAGAGAGAAGAGAATCGGCAACACTGGAAAGATATTCAAGTGCCCCGGACGCTGTACCTGTAGAGGGCCACACTTTAATTGGGTACGTATACTCAAAATCATAGCAATACCACTTAAACCTGGCATATATGTATTAAGATAACTAACCACCTGTCCCAGTCCTCGTCAGATGTCTTTTTCGTTCGTTCCTGGTGCCAATGAAATCCTTTCCCGTGCTGCGGAAGTTGCCACAGCCAACGAACCTTCGCGTTTGAAGGATGATGATAACTTGCACTTACAGGTGTGTACTCAATTGGAACTTCCTGACGAAATTAGGAATGGCAACCGTTCGTCCGCCAATCCTGCTCCTAGAGGTGACATACACGCCAAGTTAGCCGCAACTCCTCAGATCCGGCGACCTCGCCTGGAATTACAACGTGACGACTCCAACCATTCTACGAGTAGTGTAGTAACGGCTGTGAGGCATAATTCGGGCCACAGTAGTGTGGGTGGATCATATGGTGGTTCACGTCATCACAGCCCCTCACAGAACAGTGTTCAATCTCAGCGACGCCAGTCAGGTAGAGATATTGCAAGTGGGAGCCTCGAGAAAAGTAGCAACGAAGCACTGACGGCTGCTACAAGAGCTATTGCTGCAAATGCAAGGAAGAAATAGAGCCCCGAAAATCAGACCATTTATTATTTGCAAGAACATATAGCCTTGACTTGGTTGCTAATCCTGACCAGATCATGCTTAAGTCCAGGCTCATACGAGGATATCTATGAAAAAGAAATCGTTGTATTATAGATCTTTTATTCGGCAATTGTGCGAATACTTTTGGAACTGGGCATGGTTATTGTGAAATAGCAAAGCACGTCCCGTACGGGTAAATCGGGTAGATATCATCCAAGATAGTTTTCAATATCGTACGCTCCCAGAATTAGCCACAATCTTCACATCACCCTCTAGAACAACCTGCACGTTTGGTTTGCATAATTTCATGAAATTCAGATCACCCAAAAGGTAGGAAAGTCCAATTTTTAAGAAGAAATAAGTCTAAACGCGGTAAAGCTCGACAACAATCCCTGAGCTTCATTTATAAGAAACTGGCCAACTTCCGTTCAGAACCACATGCAAATCCAAGACGGCGAAAAGAATCCACACCGTAGTAGCAAACATAGGCATGAGGGACCCCCTTTAAGGTCCCAGCCCAGAACTCCAAATTCAACGGTGTTCATCGCAAACAGCAGCGCTTATTAGCGGTTGCAGCAAACACTAACATAGCTAATCACGTCTGCCGATGGTTGAGTTCCTGTGTAGTTGGCCTTCAGGAAGCACAGCTGCTTGGAAACTACGTAGCTGGCGACGATACACTCTGGGGAGTTGTTTATATTCCACTTGCTGCACTTGCTGTTTGGTATCACACGTTAGCGTTGCCACGATACAGGTGTTGCAGTTTATAACAGATTCTTGCAAAGTGGTATGGAGACTGGGGACATTTCAGGGAGTCTATAAAGAAAGCGACTCACTTGGCACATTCTTGCGCGCTCTCAATGTTCGTGTAGGAGTCGAGATTAGTCGAAGACCAGTACTCTGTCCCCTTGGTGATGTTGTAGAGCGTTCCGTAGTAGGTTGGGCCGCAGGATGCGAGGGCGGAAGAGACGCCAAAGGCGAGGACGGGGAGGATGGTGGTGAAATGCATGATGAGGTCGCTGTTTGGCTTGAAGTGCTTTGGTGGACTTGAGCAGAAGACTGACGATAGGAATGACTGTTGATGAAATTGATTTGGATCTTGAAAGGCGGAGCGGAGACCAGTTCTTATACTCATATTTACACCATACTTACTGTTCACGATACCTTCATCTTCACATAATTAGAATCAAAGCCGCGGAGAAAGATTGCTGCTGCTTACTTTGTGGCAAGCTGATACTGTTTACTACTATCTCATTGAAAGGGGAAAATAGAAAATACAGATGGTACAGATGATCTAGGATGGTCTCAAATCGAGCTGAAATAAAACCGGCTATATGATACTGACGGAAATTACATAAGAACGGGACAGCTGATATATGTGAAAGTGCCCTTCGTTGCGTTGCTTGGGTGTAACACAAAAGTCCGCCACGGGTAGGTGTATCGTTCCGGTGTAGCTGAAGGACGGAAAACTCCATTCATATACTATCTAATTGCGAGTGGATCACTTCAGGTTGCAACGCACATAAGATCACTTTTTGCAAGTTCAGCTATCGTTTGGCCTGTGGCGATCTTACCTGTACTACTTGGCTAGCGATGACAGCAGAGCCAACGTCTTGGCATCATCAAGGAAACAACAAGATGCCTATGCAATGCAACGCATAGACGTTTCCTGAGACCTGACTCTGATTCACTCACGCTTCGAACTGACTTTTTAACATAAAATGCACGTAATGATATTACGTCTACTATCGCTGGTGGTCGTCTGGTCATTATACGTTACACCAAAGTCGTGGACATCATAATTTCATCATTCTGAAAGACAAATCAACAAATCATGCTGGAACAATACATGGTATCTTCGCCAAATAACTCTCAAAGAAGCAAAAACGGGGATAACATAACAGAAAATCGTATCCAAAGACATCTCTCAATACAGCATCGACACTACCCAGTTCCAATTCACAACCTAAACAACCTTCTCAGTTTCGACTTTGGCTTGACGGGCTCTTGGTAGGGCTCCAAGGGATAATAAGTCCGAATTGGAAATATCATCTGTCCATCTGCTGTCCCGCGTCTCGCCCACTTGTGTTCTGGGATCTCGCCAAGCTTGGTGCTGTCAGATGCAAAAGACATGATGGACTTGCGGTTGGAAGGCCGTGTTTGGAAAGGCGGCATGTATGGTACGAGCAAAGAGTGCTGCGAGGCATTGAGCTCGTAGGGTGGAGCTGGCGTTTGGGGTAAGGAAGAGTGCGTGGATTTAGAGGATGGTTTTGGAGAGGGGGCTTTTTTGGGTGCAGAGGATGGCGCCTTGGAGGAAGGTGTCGACTTGGACCGGCTGTGTTTTGGACGGCGGACCGCTCCCTCTGGAGTAATCAGAAGTGAGGGAGCGCTCTTGGAGCGACTGTGTTTGCTACCTCCTGTCGAGCTTCTCTTCTTATCTTTCTTTTTGTTGGACGGCTTGGAATCTGGGCCTTGTTTCGACGTCCTCGAAGGGGGTAGTGCTAGAGATGATTTAGACAGCCTCATTGAGAGTTGAGAGAATGTCTGAATCGCTTCACTGCGTGCAGCGTTGGAGAGACTTAAGAGAGCGGCGTAGTCAGTTGATGTGTTGTGTCCCCTGGCGAACCTCTCAATCAGGCTCACGAAACCAGCATTCAGACGAAACAAGATGGCGGAAAGGGAGGAATGCGCTTCAGCTTTCCCCAAAAGTCAGCAAATAGAGAAGTGGTAAGTATACGCCAATTGAAATTGCAGATTTACCATCTCCGTTTGCAAAACCAGGTCCAACCCGACCCATTTCCCTCCCGTACGCGGTTTGCACATCACTCCGGCTGCGTTTCAGAGATTTCTTGAGTGTAAGGTCTTTACTTTTATCGGTGGAGGATGAAATGGCTCGTTTACGTTTAATCACAGCTAGGCCCCGAGAAAAGGCCTCGAGGAGTGTCGTCACGGCGTCGTGGAATTCGCCCATGTTATTGATACGGATGCGGCGGAGTCTTGCATTGAGTTATGGAAAAGACTTTGGGAATTCGGGAATTCTTTCTAAAAAGGAGTTCTGCTTCTGGAATCTCGTTGCCGAGGAAGTGGGTGCAATGAATTGCCTTGCCGCTTGGATGTATTGGAAGAGGAAGTGGACGCTCCGAAGCAGGCGCTATCGCTAAATCGAGCAGTAATGGAGATACAAGAGACAAGAAACAAGAGACAAACAGATAAAAGACAGACGCACAACGAGAGACAGAGGGATAAATTGATTTATAGGAGTCTAAGAGCTCGGGCGGGGGTGTTCACGATGTGATGTTGAGAGGAGAGGCTAGGGAATCGCGGCTGCAGCTCTAAGCGCCCACCTGCTGCAGTCTGGCCAATCACTAGCTCACTTGTAGATGTGAAGACACGAGTAGATTGGCCAATAGTGAAGTGATTATAGAAGTGACTCACGAGATGCTGGTCTTTTTTCAGGAACAACTTTTGTGATTGTCATAGCAATCACTGAGTTTTGAAATTTGATGAACGGTGAAGGTTTTAGTGGGAAGACCCTGGAGAATTGCCGAGTTTTGGTCACGTGGACCTTGTAGCAAGAAAGCTAGTGGATGACTCAGAGGAGATGCGACGGTCGAAACAGCCATATTAGAGTCTTTAGTGGTTGAATAAAGCTTCCAAGGATCTAGAGGACGTCTTTAACTGTGCAGGAGAGTAGTATGCAATAGAAGTCGGATCGTTCCGTTTGCTAAGCGAGTATAAAAGGGGAGAATTTACTATCGAAACTTAAGCGAAGGAAAAAGGGGCAAATACATCATAGATACGTGATTAGGCTTGCAATTGCTTGTAAAGCTATAAAGTAGTAGTGTATTTTGCAAGCTTCTCTTCTTTCCCTTGGGAGAGTGCATATAGTAGCAAGCGCGTCGGGAGGGCATCGTTCAACCATATCCTGATCTTCTGATGTGCAAAGTGGATATTCTAATGTAATCACAGATATTTAAATAGTTGATCGATATATTACAGTTATAGCGGCTGATAGGCTCGTTGTCTATGACTCCATACTATAATAGAGCTCCAATCAGGAGTCTTTCTTAAATATTCTGGCCCCATTGGCCAGACATGAACACGACGGTATCAGTATACTACACAGGATTGTGCCAGAGTATCTTCACAATAGCGGTAGCCAATACGCACTTATTACTTGGATGGATAAGACATACTCTGCATTCTGGCACCCAGGAATGAGAAATCAAGCCGAGCCAAAGGAATGTATCGCATATACGGTAGACACTGGACTAGGTTGCAGCTGTGTTGTTAGGGCAAGAAAGCTTCATGCAAATAAATTGTTTTCCATTTAGTAACAAAGTACGGAGGAAATGAAACATCCATAATACTTTTGGATAGACAACATCTCATTTATTCCACCTGCGCTTGTTTTCAAGTCAAGGATCGGCGGTGATATTGATTCCTTTCTCGTCCGAAAACCGGAGGATGCAAGAATGATAAAAGGAATATCTATTAGCGGGTGATCCTAAATGACGTAAAAAACCCTCACAATTAAGTACACAGCTAGAAGCCAGCATGGATCGGACATCTTTTCATCATACGTTCTTGCTTGGTAATGTACCAGAGCCACAGAAGCTGATCAGGAGGTGATTAGCACTGAACAAACGAAAATAAAGAAAAAAAGGAATTAGCTTGACAGCCACGGCATAGTTGAATCGCTGTTGTGTAGAACTTTGTTCAAACCAACTTACCATCCGAGACTTTCAATCAGCGCAATCTGGCCGAGTAACGGCACATTCTTGGTACGGGTTCTTCTATCGTTTCTGATTTAAAGACTTTCTCGGACCGAAGAGAATGTTCTTTCACAGTTCTGTTGCTAGGGCTGGCAGTACTCACATATCATGTTATATCTACAAGCCTCATCCTTCCACAGCGAGCAGCTACGCGCGTAAAATCCGAAACCCTTAAAGTCAAAGATGCACTAATCTAGAGATATGTCGTGCAGGCAACCCACGGTCGCACGCATGCCGGCGACTGGGGGTACACGATTATCTCCCTCGTACAGTAAGCAGGCACAGTTGTAAGCATGCTCCAGGCTTGAGATAAGATATCCCCCAATTAAAACCAACAGATTTGATTCTGGGCAGGAATGAAGCAAGGTTCTGCAGATAAAACAGTTGTACACAGACAGAGGTTAGAGATATGGTAACATGCAACTCGCCCGAGTCGTTTATTGGCTAGCTTAGCAAACATTGGGAACTCAATGAGATGCTATCAAGTTTCCAAAAATTCGATTTATCGCGGAGATTTCTACGGGAGGTAGCATCACGTGAGTGTCATTCAACCATCAATCCTTTCTTTCTAATTGAGAAGTGCATGAGGCTCTGAAGGGGGCGTATTGATCTGTCACTTTTCAGCTCGCCAGAATGGGTTTGGTGGGAAGATGTGCCATCCCGCACCCGTCGCATCGTGTCGCTAAAAGAAGCCGGGCGGGAGATAGGAGTCCGATTCTGTAAATGCATATGTGGTACGACAATCGATGGGGATGGAGAAGGTAACGTGGGGGCATTGGATATGCTGCTTCTCCAGGACGGAGTAGATCTTACGAGAGACTGAAAATTTGGAAGAGGGGCTGATTTGTGAGTGTGTGCCATGGTATTTTTCGCAATTTCGGCCTTTGTATAGCTTATCCTCCGACATCCCTCTATATCGCAGTGCTTGACTAGACTGGAATTTGGGGATCCAAACCATGTTTACTGGGAAGGAAGTGGATGATAATGCTTTTCAATGGTTTTCAGGCCATCGGGAAAATTTACAGGCATCATTGTCCCGGATGACGATGGATGTGCCGTCCGGCTGTGCAAAGTAATACTCGGCATCAACGATTTCGTCAACGCAACGTCGTTGGGCAATTTCGGGGGGCCTTTTGGCTTTGGTGGCGGAGCGCAGCGCGCACCAAATACACTTCTCACACGCATCAGAGTTAGGTAGGTGGTAGTTACACAACCTTCCTGCTAGGCGTGATGTGATGGTGGTCGATTTAAGGTACGCCCACAGTAAATAGCATGAAATATTGCGGGCCCCGTCTGAATCGTGGGCGCTACATGATCGACAAGTAGCGGTTCAGACCTACTTCATCTCCCTAACATGTTGCTTTCCACGTCGGAAGTGCCGGCAGCATCGCCGGGTAATGAGCGGGAAAGGGATTGAAAAGGAACGAGACCATATTGGACGGTGTAGGCGGCGGCTTCAGCTGGGTGTGCGGGCGGGAGGCGCTGGAGCGGCTTTTGCTGGATCTGTGTGACAATTTCGTGTGGGTTGAAGGTGTACAGCAGAGTCACTGCGTTGACATCTTGCTTCGTATGCCTCCCGCGGGATTTAGATGTGTGGGAGCATTCTGTGCCTCCAAGCCTGTATCGTTTACGTGATAAGGAGCAGGCCCGAGAAAGCCGTATTTTGACGGGTTCGTGATAGATAACCAGGAAATCGTGATCTGATCAATAAATTCGGCGATATTGAACGGACAATCGATCTTTGCATGGCATGGCATGGCATGGCAAGGTTCTTACGTGTCAGTTTTGCGGTTACCGTACGCAGGGGCACGTTGCGTGATTCGAGGGACGGATTGGCGAAGGGATGGACGAAAGAAAGTCGTACTCCGTAAGCAATACTGTAGCTCCGAAGTCGCAAAGGAGCAACTGAAAGCTTCCCATTTCTGGTACCCTGGTGATGCGCTTTTAGATGAGGTTGTCAAACCATTGGCGTACTGACATCCTCATTTTCCTATATCAGCCTCGACCGTACAAAAAAAGTACGTCTGCTGGAATCACAGAGAACTGTACCCTGACTTTCACATGGCCTGGCAATATACGTGCATGCGTCACAACTGTCTTGGGTTGCTTGGAGACAATCCACGCAAATCGGCAACGGGAACGGGTACGGAAATATCAGTGCCTTCCTCACCGCGCATTGGGAGCCAGAAGAATTCAGCCAGTGTCAGAATCAGAATCTATGATAACACGCCACCTTAATCTTGGGAAATGTCTCGTCGACAAAACCCTCTCAATTCTAAGAGGCTGGGAGCAAAATGAGATTGCGTTGTCCTCCACACATGTGTGCTAGAGTTGTGGTGTGCCTGATGTTTATTTCTTCGGGCTTCAACTATGTGACACTGGTGCCGTTGCGAATATTTCAATGGCTACAAAATAACAAGTCCAATTTGATAGGCTCAATAACACACCAGGCTTGTTAATGGTTATACCGTACAGAGTTTCCGTCTCTAATCAATAAGGAGCGCGAGGTACAACTGTCACTGTGAGGATTCAAAGACTTAGGTCAAGGTACTTGTGCACAGGTTCAACACCTGAAGCTAGATTAGAGAAGCGTCGATGCTCAAAGACAAAAGAACCAGAAAGCTATTGACCTCTAGTTAGTTCATCTCAAAGTATCAAATGCGTATCTAGGGTCGCAAAAAGCAACTGTCGGCGCGCCGGGCAAAGGAGCCTCACACCCGGAGCTAACTTGCTAGTAAAACGGTTTGTTCTAGACTAGAGACTTCCACTTCATAGTCTTTCTTTTTCTTCAGGTTTACCAAATATTCTGGCTGGCGTCTGTTTGTTCTTGTTTCAGTATCTTTCAAGTCACTCGTTTTTGGGCCAATGACGTGGTATCGTAGAGATGTACCGGATGGCTAATTACGGTTGGAATATCCTATAACCAAGGTATAGTTCTGTAAGTGTAGGATTTCAGGAGGGACGCGGGAAAGGGAGAGAGAACTTGGTCCTCAGACGTAATGTACCTTTAGAGGAAGTCATTCTGGTATTTGGAGATATTCGAAAGTCCCCTTTGTGTATTATAATAGCGAGCTGGGTTTGCATCTTCGTGTTTAGTTAGTAGAACACACACTTTCCAGCTCAGGTCAAGTAATCGTGTCTCTTGCGCTTGTCGTGATTCCCTGTCTGAGACATGTTCTTTGCTATTGGCGATGTCAGCCATTGTTCTTCGTGATGTGCTTCTCAAGAGGCACCAACCCGTTCGTGGAAGTACACTGGCTGTTGTACTGTACATCGGTTGGTGGTGTTATGTCGTGTTGTGTGGTATTGAGCTGTACTTCTCGGCGCTGCGCTGTATCCCACCCGCTCCCCGCAACCCCTGCTTATCTTTGGCCCCTGTCTCCGCTGAGCCTGTCCAGTTCCCCCCGTTGCTTTTACTTTCCCACTGATAAACTTGCAGTCACATAAACCTGGCTATGGCCCACGAGCACGCCATGGACCCCGATATCGACAGACGTTGCCATCATTGCATATTCCCTCACTTTCCCGTTCTCTAACACACCCAAAAACGTCGAGGAACAACACCATTGCTCTATATTCTCTGCGCATATATGTGCCACTGCTAGAAGCTACTACCTACTGAAGACCGTTACCAACGGCTGGATTTAGTGTCCCCCACGACTTTTAAGAAAGCGGCCCACGGGACCTTCATGCCTCAAATTACCCTCTGGAGTCATCGCTTTGGAAGACTTGGGCATGACGAGCAGCATGTTTTCTCCTCCGCGTCGTGAGAAAGCCCGGGACGACTCGCATTTACCAAAGGGCGATTGTCGATACATACTACTCCACCCGGCGGTCGAAGGGCTACGTTGCGCCTGCGTAGGCTTTACGCTAAATCGAGCCATACCTGGAAGTACTTGCGATTGTGGACATAATTCGTGTTATCATGAGCCGAATAAAGACAACGGTGCGGTTGACTGGCAGGAGATGAAGGCGCTAAAGGAGAAGATTAGTCGGTTGGAAGAACGACTAGAACAGCAGACTTTTGCTAATGAGTTGGTCGAGCGGATAGGACGACTGGAGGAGTCCGTGGATAAGAACAAGGGAGACGTTGATACAGAAATGAAGAATATGTATCGGAACGTAGGTGGGCTGTGGCATAGTATTGGCCAGATGCAGAAGAAGTCAACATATTATGACGATCGAATCGAGGGACTAGAAGATTCGGTGCAAAGGATGCAGAACAGCCTCATTAATATTGATGACGCTTCCATGAAGCTGGAAGATAGGGTTGAGTGCCTGGAAAGGGAGTCTATGCCCAGTACTCACATCACAAGCCGAAGAAGAAAGGCATCGACACCGCCTGGACCATCTTTTGAAGATATCGAATACTACCCATCCAAATTGGAGGCCTCTGACAGTGACTCGGGTATCCCATGCAGTGTAGAATCTCCATGCAGTTCAAGATTGCCTCTACACATTGCTACTACCGAAGAGCCATCCCATATTCAAGACTTTCGTCAAAGAGTCTCCTCTGTAGGATCCGGATCCCAGGCATGGACCGTTCACGTGTCTCTCTTACCAACGCCAGCACAACCGTTCCCGTTTGAGAAAGACACCGCAGCATACAAACGCTGTCTGTCCAGGGGGCTTCACCGTGTTGTCGCTATCCCCGACTCTGACCATCACTCATTCGTAAAAGCTGTTAGCGATGCTTTCTCTGAGATCCTCCGTGGCCGTTCGTGGAATCCTCTTGTCGCCAAACTCTGTGATGCTAAAACTCTCCGTGGCCTGCCGATGCTCCGCCAACTGGATGCTAAGCTCATAGATAGCAACTACAATGTCGAGTTCCTGCAAGAGAACTGTGCTGTCATAGATGAAAGTGGTAAGATCCTCGATCTATATATTGCAATGCAACATGATACCATTTCATGGCCCGAGCTCAAGGAGGTGAGCCAGTATATGGACGGTCTGGAAGCTGCCTGGACATTTGATCCTTATCTCGATGGCCTACTTGATGAATCCGAAGGAGTAACACCTAATTCAGGGAGGCCTGCTGCAGGCGATATCCTCTCAACGTGGTCTCCCATAAGTGCTAGACCTAAGCGCAAAGAGAACGAGATCACCCGCACCGCTAGTTTCAGCTCCACAACCGAGACCGAGAACGCGAGAGCGAAGCTAAGACGGACTAGACCTTATCCTAGTAGCAACGTCGATTCTGTTGAGCGACGCGTTGGAGCTGTCCAGTAGGTGGAAGGACTATAGGACGAAGGTACTTTAAGCGACGACATAAACTGTAACAAAGGATTTTATCCTTGTTTCTTTTGATATTAGTTGGTTATGGAGTAAAGGAGATTGGGATATAGACGGAAGATATGATACCTCAGAAAGGAATACTTGCTTGGAGTTTTACGGACTGGATACTTGGTGTTGTACTTGATGAGATAACATACAGAAGTGTGTTTGCCATATTCAATATAGATCTCACTTTTTGAGTTGAAACGGACATAATGTTTTGTCCAAGATAAGAAAAGTTTATAACGGATTGCTAATGACGAAAAGTTGTTCTTCGCGTGGTGCAGATCCCTCGCCGAGTTAATGTAGCACTTCTGATTCGGTTATAAGTGAACTTTTAGGGAAAGCCTCCATCTCCGTCTTAGGCAAAACTACTTCGATAGGAGATATGGCCTGCAGGCCCGCCTACTCCTGTCGAGATTGTACGATGTCTCAAATAATGATGATGCCTCACAGCTTAGCTTATACTGTAAAGATTCAACGGACTTACCTGAAAGATAACGTTTTATCCTGGGAACACTACAGCTAGCATGAAACACCGGATTTAGTTTATCTGTAAAGTATGTGGAAATGACTCGAAAAGAATGCCGTATGCCGTATGGGTAGAAATTGGAGAATCTAATCATTCTTGTAACTTAAGCGATAACCACAGTATGTAAGTTGAAACTATCCTCCTCACTCTCCTTTGTGTAACTATCATGTCTGTCAACCCCACAAAGCCCGTGCAGCCCGGTTCAGCCTCATTGACAGGGGTTAAATGATTCTGCCGCTGTCCACAACCCAGTTTATCTTAGCGTGCCTCACCCCGCGCAACCTCGAGTTCCAAAAAGTTAAACTTGTAGCCACCACATGATAACTTAACTAGAATTGCTACATCTGCCCTGGGACACATTACTATAGCAGTTCCATTGCTCTATTTAATAGCAGGCCTGACAATTGTAAGCATCATCCCATCTTATTTCTGTGCGCGAATCGAATTTGAAAAGCTGTTACTCCGGACTGTAGTCGCAGCTTACTCGCTGCAGCCTGTTGAACCCTCAACTGACTTCACCTCACAGCCTCCTTGACTGCGTGTCAACGCAAACGAAGTGCGCAGTTCCTCCCGAGGTTTACCTGCAAATCAAGGATGGCAAAGAGGTCTGCAGCCGGTATGGCGAAACCAGCACAACTATCGAAGCGGAAAAAGAGTACCTCAACTACTCCTGTAGATATATCGAAGATAATGGCAGAGAAAGGTAAGAAAATACTTCAATAAATGGTGTCTACGGGGTCTTATGTTAGAGTCAATGTGATGGCTCTTCCAGAGCCGCGAATTGAGATTAAGAGGTGGTTTACAACCTCTATCTTTCCTAGTTCCCTGTCCCCTCAAGTGTGGAATATAATTACTGTATAACTAAAACACGCCACCACTACGACACGGCAAGAAACACCTCTTTCCTGCAGATCAAATCTAAGAGTTGCAATACCTATTAGTTATGTTTGATAAGCTGTTTAGAAGCTCTTGCTAATCACTCGTTCGTATAGCATCGAAGCCGTTGGTCTGGCCACTACACGAGCTGAATAAGAGATTGCCTGAGGAGCTGTTCCACCATATTTGCACATATCTCCCTCGCTCCGACGTTTTCAGCATGCGCTTAGTTAATAAAGTGTTCGAGTCGATGATATCCCCACATTTGTTTAAGTTTGTTGTCGTACCATTCAAGTCAGGAATATATGGCCCTGAGATCGATATCTCTGGGCTACAACGACTCCTCTCCAACAACGGCTCGAAGAAAGGAGATGTTATGATTAAAGATAGAGGGATGAGGGTCTTCGTCGGCTATGGGGAACGAATATCAAAATTTGCTATGTCTTTTGAGTATGACGAAAAAAAGCTCAACTATCCTCCTTTAAAGTCTGATCAAGAAGCAATAACCACATTTTGGGGCATTTATCGTTGGCCGCACAAGCAGTACAACAGATTTGCGCAACTCGCTCATCTCGAACAAATTGCGGATGAGACTAATACCTTGTCCGCAGCACTGAAATGCATCACCAAGGCAAATACCCTTGGCTTGTCAATTGATTCTGGACTAGGCTGGCTATCAGGACCAGACACAAATACAGCGTGGAAGGCACGCGGTCATGCGCATAAGGTATTTGGTGGAAATAGATTTGCTCCCGAGCCATTGAAGCGATTTGTAAAAGAAGCGAAGTCTACCTCACCTATTTCCGATTTAGAAGATCTTTCGCGCGAAAGAATGCTAAGAGAAGCTGGACTAGAAGGTGAAGAGCTTAATGCCGCTATTGATCTAATGCGCAAGACTGAGAACCCAAGCGCTGAAGCTATACAACATACAATTGAGCCTCACCCAGCCTCTACCAGTGTGCTAGGTGTGCTGGAAGTACCCTCTCGCGAAAATACAGTTGCGCCCAATAACTCCTCCTCCGCTAGCGATGATGATATGTTTACTACACCAATTGCTTCAGACATCGATGAAGCTAGATTGCATGTAGATATCCCACCTGAGTCGAACAGGCGACCAACTTCCGCTGAGGGAAAGAAGCCTAAGACTTTGGACACGTGTCCACTTAGGCCTGAACATCTTAGCGGTGCCCAGAAAGAGGTGCTACTCGAGACTATGTGGGCCCAGCAGGCCTTTGTACAATCCTATGTCATTTCTATCACTGACAATAGCCAAGTATTTTCGAAGGTCGCGACTTTGACGATCGCCCGGATCCCAGACCATTTCTTGCAGGATCTGACTCGAGACTCGTTTTGGGACAGTCTCTCTGGCCTTGAAAAGTTACACCTTGGCGTCATTCCTTCGTGGAGGAAAGTCGAGAAATTAGCTACTACATATGTGCAGGATATCCGAGTAGATCCATCCCAGTCACTTCAAACTGTCTACCATCTGTTGAATACCAAAATATCCAAACGGAAGAATATTAAGACCTTACATTTTGAGTGGCTTTGTGGTGGTGAGGAAGCACCGGGAATGTTCGCACGCAACCACCACATCCTCGCTGCGCCAGTCGTTTCCACCTCAATGGAGATGCTGAACACCACGATGGCTCCCATCATTTTGGCACTGCCTTATGTTAGGCACCTCACATTTAAGAATTGTTGGTTCAGCCCACATATACTCAAGTCTTTCTTGGAGGGTTTTGGTGAAGGAAAGGAAAAGGATCTCAAGCTCCAAACCCTGATTTTTGACTCAGTCTCATTGACTGCGCCTATACCAACAAATACAGTACCTGCTCCGCCTACAGTTCCACCTGCAAACCCTCAAGCTCAACCTGTACCCAACGTAAACGCTCTAGCAGCCATCAACTTGCCTGCGCAGCAAGTGGTCGTCGGTCAAAATATAGCTCTTGCCGCACAAGCTCTTGTAGCTGGAGCTCATGCTGGAAGCTCGGATGAGGATGAGGAGGACGTTTCTGAGCCCAATGATGTTAACAAATATCAACCACGGCATGGCTCATGGGTAGAGATAATTGAACAATTCACGCCAAGTCATTACAAGTCTCTTCATTTTCGGGGACAAGCTGCTCGTGACTCAAATACGGAACCTTCACAGCTCAGTCTACCGCTGATATCCTCACTCCGAGGTCTCGAATTTTACTCATGTGGCTACATACAGCTACCGCTGGATATTGACCAGTCCATGATTCGGGCTTCAACTATTGATCATACTCGACGCCTTGTTCAAGCAGCAAAGTTCGAGATTAAGGACGCTATGTTGAAGCCAAATGAATATACCCTTGGCACAATCATCAACCAGGTGAATTCTATTGAGCGCTGGCAGTTGGTTAATGGCTACTTCCTGGAGATGGGCTGGGATGATATTGCAGCCTATTCGACACGGAAGACCGAATCACGCCTGGATGGGATTCGACGCCCTGGACAAGGTCGCTTCACAGGCTCTATACATGTCACTGATGTCAAGCCATAGATCGTGTCGTCTTGATCTGATTATGATCTTCTTAGAAAGATGAAAACTGTTTTGGCACTCCAATCGGTGGTGTATTGGTTACAGTGCCAATGACATGATCAGTTCCAGTCATTCTAGTAGTTTGGCTTTCACCTATTGGCACCTTACGATGAATACGAGATGTTTTCTGGCTTTCTGATTACATCCGTTGTCCTATTGGTCGGAGGTTAGACTGTGGCATCTCTCTGACCACCATTGTTCCATTATGTTATTTTAGGAAGGCGCAATAAACATATATAATAATAATTTCCTGGGGTAAGGCAAGTAACTCTCACAGGACTAAAGTAAGGCGATACTCTTTTTCGCAATATGAGAGATACATAGGGGCAGGCTACAATTTTCATGTTAGAGGGCGCACCTTTGGTTCATTGAATAGCCAAGCATGCGATGGGGGGAGGCGTTTGAATTTGGGGGACATCGGCAGTGTACTAGGTAGGAAGGCGTTATATATACCCATGATGACAATATTCATTCATTTAAATCCCTTTTGAGTTGGAGGCCACTTAGTCTTATTGGTTGGAACTGGAACTGGAGCAGATAAGTTTGCATTAGTAGTCATGATTTCAGTAAGTTAGAAATGAATATGAGGCCTTTCCAATACATTCTGAATATAGGTTTTTATTGTAAAGCACCACTGGATGATCCATTGAGGGTATATTTTACAGGAATGAGTACTTTCTCATGTATGGAGCCATATCACACAACATCAGAGCTTCACAAATCTCGCGGAATCATCTGAGCAGATTTGGCAGTCCCGACTAGAGCATTTACCCAAGTATATTAAACCATAACTGATGAATTTTAAAACTTAGGGGATCAGAATCAACTCCTATATTTAAACTACCAGCAGGCAATATGTCATTTTAAAGACAAAATTTGTTCATCATTGTCATTCTGGCTTTAAAATCATGACAATACTTGGCGTGCTAAGTTCTCTTCAAAGAAGATTTTGATGTTTGTGGGAATATACTGTAAACAAAACCCCACCACCTGAAATCATGATATATTTTAAGCTATGATTGAGGGTATCTTGAGAATTGGTGATCGTTACCTTTAAGAATAATATATTTTGGTGGCGACTCCGATTCAGAGTGAGCAAAAGGTAGAAGGCTAGGATGCTGTAATTACTCAGAATTTCATTATCTTATGATACTGGATCGGTATTGGAAGAACCTCTTTGTATTGACACGAAATTTTCTGTTGATATATTCGAATTATAGTCATGTGATATAATCACATGATCCCCATTGAGTATAAACATTCCCTTCGTACATAGTCAATACTAGAACCTTTTGATCCTACCGAAATATAACAAGCACTAAAATGAGCGTGTGGTGCCCCATATTCGAAGTGATCAAGCCAAATAATTATGCGTATGGCGAACCGTCATTTTCCTCGTTAAAATATATCAATGATGCGAGAAGAAAGTGGTGACTTAATGATTGCGGTTATGAGTTTCAGCGCAGTCTTGTTCCAGATAACGTCGGCTTGATAGGCTGGAGAGGCAGCTGCCGTCATCATATTGTTGTTCAGGGCAGGCGAGTCAACCATTCCTGCGTTCTGCTCAAAAGCGTCCTTAGGAAAAGAAGACGACTTTATCTGAATCTCAACAGATCCGAGCCGACGATGTGCACCCCTTCCACGAACTTTGACTAGCACTATTGCGACTAAGCAATAATGAGTAGCAAACAGAGGCATAAGCAATAGAAGTCCCCGAGTATCCAAATCTTGCACTTCTTCGGCACCAAACCCAGACAACTCGAAGCCTGCGTTTTTACAATCTCGACGTTTCGTGCAAGTATGACAAGATCACCACCATTCCCCGGGTTTTGGCCAACCTCGGTTTGTGCATCGGCGACCGCATCTTGCATCGGATCGTACGAGATGATAGTGCGGAAAGTGACTCGCGACCTAAGCGCGTCGGGCAAAGTGTGCTGTATTGTGACAAAGAAATCATCGTCGTCAGTGGTTGGCTCGCCTGAAGTTGAGACTCTAATCTTTCCCATGGGAATGCCTTTGTTTATCATTGCATCTTCGCTCGAGGACAGTTCTGCCCTGATCTGGTAATGAACCATGGTTACCGTGATCTCTGAATTGTCTGCGAGTTGTAAAGCTAGACGAACTGCTGCTTGGCCATCAGCGCCACCAAAGAATGGCATGAAAATATGGTGACTTTGGTCAACGGTGGGAAGTTCGGTGATGGGATCATCATGTTGGGTACCTCGTTTGCTCTTTGCGATGATGCGTCTTGTTAGAGCTGTAGGCGACTGCTCGAGACTCCCGCTAAATGCCTTGTTGACGAACACAGCAATTGCACATTTAGCATTATCAAGAGCTTCTGCAATAAAGAGCTGGTAGGCATCACTCCTAAGTTTGTGCTCGATGGTATTCTTGGACACCATCGGTGACTCACTCAGGCTTCCAGTCTCGGTCCATGGCAATATGAGTCGGATTGTTCCTCAAAAGCTCTAGTTGTGAGGGTCTCGGCATATGAGTCTTCGGGGACAACAGCTACTTCTCCAGAAACCTAAAGGTAGGATTAACATACGTTTCTGACATACATGAATCCAGCATAGGTGCTGCAACTAAAGGCAGATGTATCAAATTATGTGAGAAGCATTGTAGCATCTTTTATTAAATCAAACTTACAGCAAGGTTGTATAGCTGGCCAAGAACTCGGAAGGCATTTAGCACGGGATCAAAAGCGGTCAACTCGCCAACTTCAGAACTTAACATAACAGAGGTTTGGCGCATCGTGAGCTGAACAATTCTCACGCCATGTACTTGTACCTGAGAAGAGACAAAAATGATTAATAGGTTTCAACAGAGGCATAAATGGCATATACACAATAGGGACTGTGATAGAAAATCGCTTGCTCGTTATGTCCGAAAAAATGCCTTCTATCTCATCAGTGTGACTTACAATAGGTTTTCTCTTATCTTGTAAATTGGTCGAGTTCCTGTTGCCTTTGTCCTCGTGCTGTGGATGGATCCTCGCGTCAGATTCGCCTACCTTCCGTCCGAAAAGGGAGACGAAAGCGAGCGTATTAGGCCTAATTAATAGAAGTTATGATCAGGTGAAGGAGACTCGCTGATAGTATACGCTAGCTATGTATGAAAGGAGAAACGATGAAGACTTTTGGCAATACAAGCAGACCCTAGGTCTTAGGAAGCCACTCTGTGTCGGGCAACATGCTGTATCATTTCCCACCAACCCCAGTCAAAAAATGCAAGTTCGCTATCCACCATGGGTTCCCATACAACTTTGGTGCATAAGCAGAGTGGAGAATGGTACGAGCAGGTACAGCAGAGGGCATCTGTGAGCACGGATAGTTGAAGGCTGAGGCTGAAGTGCTGATCGATAATTTCCAATCCCGATCCTTCATTTAATGGGAAAGTCACAATAGCACACCTGTTGGGTGAGAAAGCAGCGAGTAGTGTTTCAGGTTCCGCGGTTGCGGGCGACTAAAAAGAGTTCCATGATTACTGTTTGCATCTTATCAATAAAGTCGTTATTATACGAGGCAAGGAAAACAATTGGTTCTCTCGTTGCTTTTGGGTTGGATCCTGCCGTGTACATTTATTGTTGCATTATACTTGCATCCGATTAGCATTTTAACCCGAAGGCAATTGCTTGCATCATATCTGTGCCGCATCTAGGAATCTACTATCTGCTGTATACGGAAATTTTCCGTGTCGATCCTTTGGCCTTCTCAGCCTCGTATTTGAAATGAAATGGCAGCATCTACTTGTTATATGAAAGCACTTCTCGTAAATGATTCAAAATTGTGTTTATAAGAGTTGAGGTATGTTGTTGCCTGGTGGATAACTCCAGATTAACCATATTACATTGAAAAGCGGGCGCTAAGCTTTCTAAGCAGGCTAAGCCTAGCTTGGCACTCCTTGATTCAACTATATTGTATAGCATCATTGCGGCTATGCCTCTATCTATAGACGTTTCCCGATCCTCCGATTAAAGAATTTTGATATTGAGATGAGCAACTTATCGGCTACTACTCCAGTGCCTTTCTGATATGATTCAGGAATATTTATGTCTCAATCTTCCACTTGGTTCACTACATTACCTACAATGTACTTTGTCTTCTTTCTGACCTCCGGCATTAATATTATTGACTTGTGTTTTGAAATTATATGAAGCATTAGATGGTCCAACTTATTGTGAACAGCAGTTGTCCGTCTCTGAGCTGCACAGAAGATATAACCGTACTTATAAATTTCAATCGAATCACTTTGTATTATAGTCAGTATGGCATATATATATAAATATATATATAAGATGGTACTATGATATTTTTCTTATCAAGAAGTTTCTGTGGCCCGGTGGGACTTTGCAAGAAACAGCCAGCGGTAGCGGATGCCGTATTTCTGATTAAATAGTATCTGATCTGGCAGAGTATCCGCATTTGGAGCTTTCGATCTAAATTTACACATTTTGCATGACCAATGGACGACTGGTTCGTTCAATGGGTCCGAAGTGGCTGTCATCTGGACCTCTATACTCTTGTATATCTAGAAGTATCTTATATCAATGACTGATGCTCTTTTGTGATAGCTTCCCATATAGATTCTTACCGCTTTCTGAATCTGCCATGTACCTTTGCAAAACCATAGTATCTGTTGTGCAACGCTGGACGTTCGCAAGGCAACCATATATTGTCTATTCCAGCAGGTAGATACAACAAACGGTTATTGTATTCCGATTGTGTAGGGAAAGCCGGAAACTTATTGGTAGCCTTAAAGTCTGGGTACAGGCCTTCAAATGCGGTGGGCACCACTTCTGGTGCCTTACAAGCGCGCTGCAGACTTTTGGCGTGATCGACGCATGGAGGATTTACGGGCCGTAATTTTGTTGTCTGGGACCATTTGGGTGATACTAATGCTTCATCTGCAAGGCGATTTCTATTAATTTGTCTAGGTGTTTCGTGTAGGAGCCTTATCGCTATATCTTTCAACGTATCGTCTCGCTGTGGATTTTGCGAAGGCTGATTCGAAGCTGCTTGATATGAGGGTGAAGGTTCTTGTGGATATCGAGGTATTGATTTTGAAGTAACCCTAGCGCGTCTCAAAGTCATTGAGCCTCTATCATTACCCGGTACAGACTGTGGTATTGATGAGTGTATCCTCCGCTCGGGCTCCAAATCTAACGTGCTTTGATAGTTCTGTGGTTCTTCGCCCACGGTTGAGATTGATGCATTGTCGCTAATAATATCACGACTGCTACTGATTGCTTGAGAGCTGGTCCAGCCTGGTGGTAACGCTCCAGGTGTGTTATATCTTCCTCTCTGGTTCATACTGTCACTCGAATATCTAACGCTGAGTGAACTTTTGGGAAATGCTAGCTGATAATTCGGCTGATAATTCTGTTGATAAATCGGCTGCCTCGGGCTCCCTAAACTAGGTGGAGGTGATGGTGGCAAGTCGTACGACTCACTATGTTCCGAAAGTTGAACACTTGCAAAGCTGGATCGCATACTGGAATGAGAGGGTATGATTAGTTGTGGCGTATTTACGCCATTCTGAGGTTGGAACTGCATACTAGCCATAATTCGCTGGCAGAGCTGGTCCATCGCTCTAGTTGAATCTTTCCGATTTGTGACTGAAGACTCATGAAGACTTGTGAAGTCAAGGACAGCATTTTCCACAGCACGTGCAACATGGATCGGCTGTATCAATTCCGTTTGAAGAGAAATAACCACATCTTTAAGCGCGAGCAAGGCGATATCATCGCCAGCTTCGAAAGCAGGACTGAACTGCTGGTGTCTATTCTCGCAATGCTTGCGACATCTCGCTCCACCCTGCTATTGTTAATTGAGATTCACTCGAGAGTTTGGTAGGAATCTTAGAAAAAAAAAGTACCTCAACCAGCGACTTATGCAAAATTCCTATTTCCCACAACTCCTCGACCTCTTTCTCCTTCCTGCGCTTCGCCTTTTCTTTGCGATCTTTAATCAGCTCGAGAGTGTCAGCTGCTGTTTGAAAAGCAGACACAATTGCCGCCGTGACTCTCAGAACTTCTGTACAGGACTCCATCAAAGACGTCTTCCCACCTAGTTGTACAATAATAGTAGTTTGTGTGCCCGCTGACTGAGGAGTTGACGCAGACTAAAGCAGACGGGCCGTACCACAGGTTCAATTTGATCCTCAATTCACTGTATGTAATTTGAAATGCTCCCGTTCTGGTCACGCTTACCGGGTTGGAAATTAACCTGTCAGCTTAATTATCACCAATGCAAACCTCGGTTTCCTGACCCCCAACGATCCCACTAAGCCTCGTCTTTAATATCTTGCCACTTTAACAAAGTCGTTCATGCACATATGGGTCACATCAAACATACTGATCGGTTGCCAAATAAATGCAAGTGCGTTGATATGAGCAACCCACCTCTAATATGCTGGTCGATTGCTGAACGATTGGGCGACTGAATCATAAACGGCATGTTGGCGGTGCTTCACTTCGCACGAAGACCTAACTATCTTCCAACCCTAACCGGTTACAACCATAGCCATCCTGCAAGACGCCCGCCTTGACGTTGGTGCTCAGCTGTTAGGTATCCCTGATGGAGATCGAATCCTTTTCCTTTTACCTCGTAGACCATTCAGTTCTACTTTCTTATCAAAACAGAGAGGGTGAAAAGGTTCGTTTGCTGCCCCTGATATGAACACTTGCCCATTTTGACTCTTACTTACAATTTCCCAGCAGCTTCTTATACAGCCAACACTTGGCAAATTTACTCGAGAAGTCATCAATTCGTGATCTAGTCTTGGATCCCGCAAAGAGGCGGCGTCCTGTAATCACTGTTCGCGAGCCAAGTATTTCATACCAAGACTCCATTCTAACTCTCGACTGATATTGCTTCTCGAGTCTTCGGATTCGGTCTCGACACACTTACTTGGCACACTGCACGTGGAGGCACACCCAAGATGAACAAGAACCAGAGTATCGACGAGTCAACTACTGGGTACCCAAGTCATGTCACAGAAGAACTCCCTATGCGCCAAGCAAACAGTATGGACAAGATAATGCCCACCGAAGATGGACGCACCGGACACTCAGGTTACTTCCCAGAAGAACTCCCCGCGCGTCCACCGCCAGCAGCTTCAACAAGATGGAGCCAGTTCATGAAAAGGTTTTGGACCTTCTCTCTCTCATCCTACAGTATTATCCACGCTCCCGATAGAGCAGCACGTTTACGACACATATCCATGATCACCATCCTCTTACTGCGCAGTGGAATGTCTGCTCTCAGTATCCTCTCATCAGTAATAAAGGTAAACATTGCTGGCATTGTCATCTACAGTCTCCTAGCTGTTCTGGGTTTATGGTTCACGGCAACATGTTTGGCGATAATTGGTGATGCCGAGGGAGACAAACGCTTCAAAGGATTCACTGTGGTGTGCTACATTCATTTTCTTCAACCGCGTCGACGGACCTTGTACAGACCTCTGTCCTTCAACTTCCTATCAAATCATGCTGACCACTCTTTCTATTAGAAAAAGTTGTATTTCGATATCTTCCTCGGCGCCTGCGTAGTAATTCACGCGGGCCTGATCGTAGCTTGGTTTTTCGGTTTGAGCGGTTGGGGGTTAGAGTTGACTTCGATAGGAATGTGGCTCGCTATCCTGGGTGTGGCATGGGTTGCGGGATGGCAGCCTGAGCTTCCCACGTACCATAGATCGTGGGTTACATGATTGCATTACGACATGAAAGGGTGTTGAATAGCTGAGATTTGAAATCACGTGTAGCGTAGTGTACCTGCACATAGGATACGATTCTAGTATGGGTTCAAGCCAAGTCGCTAGTTCGGATTAGAAAGAGTTGCAAACGGCATGGAGTTAGGGGTAGCAATGAATTTCAGTGTGCTCTTCTTGCAAGAAGTCCTACTTCTCCGTCTTTCGGATTGATATCAGCTGTTTCTTGGTCTTTCTGTTGTTGATGCAGGATCCGGAAAAGGGAAAGCGTCTATGGGTGTCTTTTTCTCAGCTCAATCCATAGATGAACTAGCTGAACAATTAACCCTTGCGCGTGAAAGTTGGCATTCCTATCAAATGAAGCTACAGAAACAGTCAAGTCTTGGTCTCTCTTAAGTTATGTGTTGCGTATTTCAAGAAACATATTTAGCCGATGCGGCACGGTATTCATACAACTGAGCGATGACAAGATTGAAGTGGCTCTTGACGAGTCTTGTCGGGATCTGAAAATTTTCAAACCTCCTCGCCTGTTGAGACCTAAGCATTACTAGTCTGTATAAGCCATGGCTGAAATCTTGGGCTGTTGAAAACCCCTAGAAACAGGTGCTGTAGCTCGAAGTCCTCGAGCGAAAGCATGATATAGAAGTTCTTTGAAGTTGGCAAGTAAATTCCTGATAGTCTTTCAACAATCTCCAGCTGGCCCATATTATATCCACTTGCTAAACAGGTCGCCGTGGTCGAAACAATATATGATGACAAATTTCAGAGGAAGCTCATGAATGGAAACAGAGTTCCGTAGTAGCTGATTGGTTCGCTTACGGATTGGGCTTTCAATATGCATTTTTCGAGCTGGAGGGTTTTTAAGATGTATATCTACTGTATGATAGTAGCTAGAAGTCCTTTAAGTGCTTGTTCTAGGCTGAATCCTGTTAATCGGACCTTCATTTTGTTTATAGAGAGATGTCACATTTATTATAACGAGGTCGTTTTGGCATGCAATACCCTTTTTCAGTAAAGTTCGCCGAAGCTCTGTTCTCTCGGATAGCTTCTAGAGATTTGAAAAATAAAAATCGGAAAAGAGTATGATACAATGTCGAGATGGGAGCCTGTAGGTCTCTACTCTGGTCATATAACAAATTTCATCAATTCTTCAGAAATGGAGTGAGTGTCGCTGCTTTCCAAAGTGTTGATTTGCGACTATCATGAATAAACACCCGAGACAAGCTTTGAGAAGTAGAAAGTTAGGCTGATGGCTACCAGAGATATAATGGATTCAATGTTACACAGATGCTTTTGCATTTTCCGTACTTTTGGATCCATCTTTCAAGACCCCGAGAAGCGGCAGAGTTAGTAAACAACAAGAAGTGCAGACTTAGATTAGCTCGAGGACTTGCTGTGCCCTTAGAGATAGCTCAATAACGTAGCCTCATACCGTTAAGGTGGTCAAATTCAAATATCGATGTTTGCAGTGCCCCCATGGTAGTAAGTAAAAATATCATGCTCGTCGAAGTTGCATGCGATTAGGGAAAATAGACCGAGGCCTCATTTTCTTCGGATTCATGAGAAATGCACTGAGCTAGACCACTACGTAAGTACTGCTTTTAAATTATTGGGGTGAAGAAGCAGCAGCCACAAGCTTATTAGATATATGGAAAGAAAGACAACTAGAGGGCGGAAGAAATAGTTACTGACTCTATCTTACTTCGGCCAGACGTAGGAAAACAGTAATCGATTTACAGCGTTAAATGCCGAATAAAATCCTCTTTACATCTACCTCACGTATCCTCTTCACATCCATCAAGTGTGCGCTTTAGTGCAGTCTCAGGAAGACCCTTCATTAATTGATACAAAGACCATAACTTTAAAAGCAAATTCTATTGCCGCACTCACTGGCAATTTCACAGGTTTAATACCCCTATCAGACGTCTTTTATAACTAGACAAATCTTAGATCAACATTCCGACTAATGTAGCCATTCCTACCAAGCCAGCAACACCAAATATTGCCGAACCATCAACTCCCACTCTGCCTGCCGCCGCTTTTTGAGTCGCAGCCGCCGCCGCAGCTTCCGCTGCAATGTCCGCCTGGGATTCCGCCAATGTGCGACTCCCAGTAACTACCGTACTCGCTGGGACACACACAAACGCCATGGTCTCCACGGTAGCACCGCTCGTCTCGCCCTTCGCTCTCATGCTGATAAACATTGGCGTTGGTGCCCCAATCGCCTGGGCATACATGCCCATATTTGCGGTGCTGTTCTGGTACGCGGACACCAAGAAGCTACCGGTATCGGTACTTCCCTTGATCGGACATGTCGCTGTCGAGTTGTCTTTGCTAAAGCTTGGGACTGTGGCCGCGTCGAGGGTATCGAGAATTGGCGCAGGGCAGGCGCCAGTGGCGGCGGCTTTGGAGATGGCTTCGAGGAAGGATTTGCAGTAATCGGCTTTCGAAGGGGACGAGGGGAGGCCTCTTAGGTTCGCTTTGATGGTCACGATACAGACTGTGCCTAGGTAGCTACTGCAGCTGCCGTCGTCGCTAACGGGGACGGATTGTGTAGGGTCGTGTAGGCCGGCTGCGGTGATGAAGCAGCCTTCATACTCGTCGCTCGTGAGGTCTAATTGAGGCCTGGGAAATGTTAGTATTGGTCTAGTTGTAGGCAGGCTCGGGGACGCACTCGCTGCTGCTAACTGTTATGGGCTCGTAAAGAGTGTTGTTAGAGCCAGTTTCGTAGGACACATAGCGAGTGAAATTGAAGGTGCTGCCTAGTAATGTTGCTGTCGCAGACCCCGATGCATTGAAGCCTTGAGATAGTTTCGCGTTGCATGCTGCTTGTACGGAGACTGGCGCACAGAGCAACGCAGCTGCCAGCGTGAAGAGTGTTGTCCTTGCTTGCACCATCTTGTCTCTAGTGATTTGTTGACTGTTCTCTAGTAATTGTCGATATGCGCAAAAACACGGCGGGATTGTCGTCGTCAAAATATAGAGCAGATGGATCACGACAGCTTCCGACAGTCCAGACTGATAAAGATAAAAGAAAAGCCCGTCGCCATTCTCAACCTAGCCAATTCGACTTTCTAATGCCCAGTTATCGTCTAGAAGAAGATCCCTATCGGTTGGCGCCGATACGCTGACCTTAACCACCTCCCTAACCGAGCCATGTCAGCGCACCCCTGTCGAATTTCAACCAATCACTGTCCAGAACCCGAGAAACATCCATTCCCAAGAGATGTACCCTACACGCTAGTCCGTATATCACTTCTTTGGTCTTGCGCTCACAATTGTCTTGTGAAAATCAATAGTGGCACCAAGATTCAAAAGATTTCAATCACAGTTTGGAAACTGCATGACGATTGGAATCATACATTATGGAAGGTTGAGAAATGTGTAGACTTCATATCGGGCCTATAGGCCTGAACCAATTGTTGGTCTTCACGAACACCTAAAGCCTCGGCAGCCTTGTGAGAAAGGCCCGCTACCCATAGCATAGAGACTCGGTAGAACTGCTTAGTAAGAAGCCAGCCCCACCCCTTTTCTAATAGCGATGTACGCTAAGCTTAACGAATGCCTGGCACATACGACCATAAACTCAAGAAATTGGGGGCAGCTCCTCAGTCTAATTACTTATAAGCCCTGGAATCTTCAACTATGGAAATTTCTCTAGCCATTTCTTTCGTTGGAGATAGAAGATGGGGTTAGTGTGTCTATGGGGTATACCAACAGACATTACGCAGCTTTAATGAATTCTGGAACAGGAGGATCTCCTACTATATATTATATACTGTATTCCGATGCATGGCTGTGCGCACAGACAGTAAATGACATCACGTGCACCCCTTGTGCCCCTTACATTATGAGCAGCATCATTTATCAGTCAAGAGTTTCCAAGTATTGCATTTCTTCTATATGTTGAGTCGCTGCAATCAAAAAGCATGTTATGCATCAGTTGTACGGCGTTCTTTAACAAGGAATGGACTAGGAAATTAGGAACTGGTCATTATCGTGAGCATGGCAAATTTCATTCTTCGCCGGTAGAGCAACAGGGCCAGTGTGAGCTCTGCAAATATTTGATGGATTGCCTCACAACTGAACGTAAGCTCCAAGCTGAAGACGATATGCTATTTGAGGGTGACGTTCACTATGATGTGCAGCTATGGGATGGAAGGGATGTGGTAGAGCATCGCCTGAGTATTTATATCTCCGACAGCTCTGGTCTGAGAATTGACGTTTCTTTGAACCTCAGCCGAGGTTCTTGTATGTTTTCGATGCTTACTTTTAATTTCTCTGCTAACACTGATTTAAAGCTTATTCGGAGCACGGTGCTTCTCTCACGCCTATATTAACGACGAACACTCGAGCTGAATCTTGCCTGCCGTATGTCAATCATTTATATGATCCACAGACCGTAGCTGATAGTGGACTAAGGAGTATCAAGCCCAGAGCTTTCATCCAAAGGCCTCCTTTTTCTCAGCTATGGAAGCCTGCTTTGTCACACGAGATCTTGAGTTTCTGCTGATTTTATTGGCAGACAAATTCAGAAATGGATCGAGAAGTGCACCATAGGTCATGATCTATGCAAAAAGCGGTACCAAAAGAATGTTGCAGCATGGCATCCTACGCGTCTTGTAAATGTAAATGACCGATCACTTGTAAAATTAGAGGACGACCACGTGAAACTTGCAGAAGCAGATTACTTGACCTTAAGTTATTGCTGGGGAGAAATCTCTCAGTTTTGGAAGTTGAGAAGGGACAACTATGATGACTTTAGACGTGGTATTGCTATTTATGACCTCCCAAAGACTATGCAACACGCTATCGAGCTCACGAGAGCGCTTAACATAACATACATCTGGATTGACGCCTGCTGTATAATTCAAGATTCGGGCCAAGATTGGCAGCAAGAGTCTCTGAAGATGGCTCAGGTTTACGGAAACTCATATCTGAATATTGCGGCATCCTCGTCCGTAAATGTCCAAGGCGGATTATTCCGAAATAGAGATCCTACTTTACCAAATGGTTTGGCTATTAAGCCCAACAGTGTTGGAACGGAGGTCTACATTGTTACTAGAGATGATGACTGGTTCTCGAAATTTCTATCAGAGCCGCTAAATCTTCGAGCATGGGCGCTTCAAGAACGGCGTCTATCACCAAGAACGATTCATTTTACTGATTCTCAAATTTACTGGGAGTGTAGCGGCCTTTGCGCTTCAGAAGTTCTTGTAGATGGGAAGCCTTGGGAGTATGATCCAGGTTACCCTGATTGGTCTTCCATACCCAGGAACATCACTGTAGTCCGTGACCCGAATCACGGACCGTCGGAAGAGCGTTACGAATCTTGGTGGTTGCTTGTGGGCGAGTATTCTAGAGGCAAATTGACTGTTGAAGAAGATCGCCTAGTGGCTATTGCGGGGCTTGCAAAATCTTTTGACACTGTAGCTAATGACGAATATTTTGCCGGTCACTGGCTTTGTGATATGCCTCATGGCTTGCTGTGGTGTACTCTCAAGACCAGAACTTCTGCAAGCGCCAAATACCTGGCACCGAGCTGGAGTTGGGCTAGCATACCAGCAGGTTCTGCTATTGGTTCACTGGCGCATAATAAGATTCAAGCTCGAGCAGAGATTTTAAACTGTAATATACAATATGTTGCTGACCAATTCGGGCCAGCTCATGGAGGATTTATGCAAATTCGTGGGCGCATGTGTATGGCTCGTCTCTGTGTCAAGCAAGTTGAGTCTCTAAGAACTCGGACCCACCATGATACTGGTGGCATTTCTTTGAAATTCGCAACAGCGTGCTCTGTAGCAAAATCCATCTACCTTGAAATCGACTATCTAGCCGACTTTGTTGACAAGACAGTCTTCTGTATGGAATTGGAAAGGCGGTGGGAATTTGTGAGTAAGGATGTACGAAGTATTGAGCACCGTGGTCTCATACTGGAGCCGACAGGCCATCGCAAAGGAGAATTCAGGCGGATTGGAGTATACTGCGAAAGTCCTTTTTATAACCCTCGCATCAAAGTAATCATTCAGCAAGTGTTAAGGGTTTCAACAAGTGGATGGCGCGATTATTTGTACATGGGTATGGCGTTTCGACGGCGAGATATCCCATCCCAAAACTTCGAAGCCTTGGATGAGAAGAATCGCTACACGATTCGCATTGTGTGAGGATAAATGAAATACGGAGGGTAAACTGATGCAGTCATCAAGTTCACGACTTCTTAAAGAATAGGCAATATCGTATCTTTCGCACAACAAGAATTTGTCAGAAATAGATGCAGATATGTGAAACGGGTAGCTTAAAACTGCCGAGTTTTCCGAATTTGGAAATAGCACCTTGTGGTGAAGAATGGACAGAATTGGGATATTGGTTACTTATAGGAGAACTGGTTGCACTTTCGCTAGATACTTGTAAGCAGCTGGCTTTCCAATACGGAGGAGAGCTTGTGCAGCTGACTCGCTTGTGAACTACGTTATTATAAATTCAGATAATAAACAAGTAACTTTACAACTTTGCTAATTTAAAAATGTATGTATATAGCCCGGGCAGGCCGCGAGCGGCGAGCGGAAATTTAGTAATTAGGCATACTGACTGAAGTTTTCAAAATACACTAATTGCTATTTCGCTCAGTTTTCGATAAACTTATATCTTATTTTCTCGGAAAGTTGGAGCAAGTCTATCTTGTCATTCTCTGGCCTTAAACCCCCATAACTCATATGGAAGCAGGACTCAGAGTATATAGCTAACTGAGTCCATACCAAAAACGAATAGTGTTACGATATTTCAATACGATTAACCAGGCAATTATGTTACTGTATATCAAGCAGCTGTTTATATTCGCTAAAGACTTTCTACAAAACATAGAGACTAAAGCTGAAACCAGGCTGCGTTCATTCCAGCTTCAGGCTGAGCAGATCTTCGAAATTCTTTCAAAATCTGGGAACAGTCTTCACCTCTTCGATACAGCATACTCAATTCTAATAGTCTCGATCTAAAGACTGCTGTAATGCTCTTTAGGATTCCCTTGAGATACCGTTTCAACTATTTAAGCTAATGGAACTTACGCAATTGAGCATCGTCTCTTAGTCCTTTGCAAAGTTTTCAGCATCTACAAGAATGCTAGTAAACAGACCGCATCTTCAATATCTGCAAGCTGTACGCGTTCGATCTTTATCCCATCGTTACCAGTAGTCCAATCAATTAGTATGTTGTTCGCCTTGACGTCTAAAGCGTATCAGCCAATGCCACGGGCCTTACGATGAGCTGCATGTTCAACTAACCTGTGTGAACAATGTCTTGGTCATGCAGGTTTGCGAGTCCACGGAGTGCGTCTTTAAGGATTCTCTTGACTGTAGTGGCTGGCAATTCTCTACGAGCAAAAGCTAGCAGGTGATCGGCCAAGTATCTATAAATAAATATCGGCGGTTCCAGGATCTCATCTTCTGGAAGTCGAAGATATTGGATATTATCGAGCCGGCGATATATATCTCGGAGATTGCTAAGCTGGGGTCTACGTATATCCTTAAGTATGAAATTCTCTGAATCAGCGCTGGGTAGTGATTATTAGCCATGAGAACAACTAGAGGAGAACAAGATTGGCATACATACGTCGCAAGAGAGACGCGTTGTGGAGGATTACCCCTCTCCTGCAAGACTTGCTTTAATAGATATTGACGACCAGACTGGCCAGTATACTGGACACCTGACGATAAAATTTCTCCGGGCTTCCACTGCACATGTTCTGTCGATGACATTGTGCTATCGTGACGACCAATGTCGACGGTGGGAAGTAAGGTGGTTGCTAACCTGGAGATCAAGGGGCGGGTGGTATTTGGGTAGAGTATTAAAAAGCGTGAGTTCCAGTGCCGGGTTTGGTGCCGTATAATCATCGCCGCCAAGTGTATATTTTTATTTAATCAAGACGAGCGCTTGAAGGTAAATGGTAGGAGACTGTTGTATCAAAGCTATATTAAAGCGAGCTGTTTCGGCGCATCGCGTTGTCACGTGTATTTAAATGATGAGCGCGCGTCTATTATACGCAAATTGGCAGAGTGTTGGGATTGCAAATTCCCTTCTTATTGGTGATTAGCAAGTGCAAGATTGGGTGGTAGCCTTTCTGTTTTGAACGTGAGTCTAATTGATAGGAGCATAGGTTCCTGTTTGTCTGTACTGTGTTTCTGTTTCATTTGTCACCAGTTTAGACTGTTGTAATTCTTTAAACTAAGCATTATTCTTCCATGAAGTATATCTTGTTAGTTCTAACTACATATATTGTGAGAAACTCACAAGCTACATCTAGAATCAGTATCGCACAAACATCATACTTTATATAATCTCACATTGACACTGAATCTTGTCTTGTAAATTAAACCTCAGCCTTTACGCCAATCTCCTCTCTTACATCAATAACTAGCCGAGATGAGTGGGAGATATATATCTAGCTCCTTAATTAAGAATATCCACAAAGGTTCTAAATTAGTCGTGGCGAAATTAATTGAAAAAACAACTGCTTGGGCACACTCATCAGAGTTTCCTTCTACAATAGTCCGCGAAGATTTCACACAAGTTGTTTACGATAACATCTACACTCTTATGCATGATACTTCCAAAGTTGCTATGATGCATGTCAACTAAATATTATTGAGATATATAATATAGGCGCTGATGCTAACCAGAGAGTCTGAGCATCAAAGTGATGCAGATAAGCGAAAGCATTACACGGCATTTCAATTAGATAAGGATGGACAGGTTACTGAAGTCACCTATTTTGTCAAACGGGTAGATTAGGTGGTAAAATAAAACTCATTGGATAATAGGATAAGTCCTGAAATTGAGGATATTATTATGGGAGGAGGTTCCAGTTACTAAATTATATACTGTGTATTTTGTGGGAATCAAGATCCTAATGAGAATACTATTTGGCTCGGCGATTCCTGCTAACACTAATCTTATTTGACCAAGTCTACAGAAAGGGAAAAACTCCCTATATGTAATCCTTGTCTTATATTATCCATTTTAGTCGCTCGCCTTATTGTCGTGATGTGGCATGGGATGGGGCTGCTTGAACCAGCTTCTTAAGAATTAGCAATAGGACAAATCTTGAATATAAGTCTAAAGAATAATGCTGCTTGTACATACGACCATAGACTGAGGAGAATTGGGCATCCCGTCCGCTCTGCCATACACAAGCCTCAGATCGGTAGACTAGTAGTTGGGTGGGTGACCACCAGCGAATCCCTACTGTTGTA
>Ga0247810_10000574_pt1 | contig 36165 bp, 26 predicted proteins | sample UWRJL119311C1_FD_179918 | JGI IMG/M metagenome (GOLD analysis project Ga0247810, IMG submission 179918) | Plant litter microbial communities from Arlington Agricultural Research Station in Wisconsin, United States - UWRJ-L119-311C-1 | ecosystem: Environmental > Terrestrial > Plant litter >... | reverse complement strand
TGGCAAAAACATGTTCCATAGTCCTAGCTTCTTTGCCTCAATCTTGAGGTCATCAACAATTTTAGGATGGTGATCCCAGCGACCAGCGCCTTCGCCAGTTTGTGCTGCAAATATCGCGTCGGCACTGTGGCAAGCAATGTCAGCCTTGAAATGCTACTAAAGAGGGGTTGAACTTACGGAATACATCTTTCTTCGACGAATTTCGCTACAATATCGAGAGTCTTCTTCGCGTTCTCGCTGACTCTGTTCTCAGCCTGAAAAAAGGTTAGTGAAGGAAACGTATTAGGGATAAGTGTTGAGGAATATGCATACGATGATGGGAATTTTGCTCGACATCTTTACGGGTGGCTTATAAGGGGACGAAGGATAGAATTGGAATCTCTGATCAGCTAGAAAACAGAACTTTGAATGAATTGGATGTGATAGTGAAAGATGCAGAATTATATATTTAGGGGTTGCGGAGTAGAAGTAGTCTCATGGTACGATTCTGTAGTAGCTCATCCCCAGGATTTCTCCACAACCGCTTGACTCGGCTTCTTCACTGTAAGAGACCGAGGTCCAAACGCCCACCAATGAAACGACAAAACCATGTTGGTAGATGGGGCATTAAGTAATCAAATCGACGAGCGAGGTGTAGACCACTGTAGCACAATTAATTATATTTCAGCACAATTTATATTCAAAGTATGTTCACTTTCAATTCTCTCTTCACAACTACTACACGTAAAGGGGACGGAGGGGTTAGTACCAATTTCTGCTAAAAGCCTTAGTTGTGTCTTGACACCCTAAGTCCTTTAATTAACCAAGAGTTTTCGCCGGCTGTTGAACAGCAGCTGCTCTAGGATTATCAGCGTCAGTTTTTTGGGAGCCTATTTTTGGATCGTGAATTGCTTCTCTTCATTTGATATGTGAAATGCTCGAAAGAGTCATTATAATAATCTATAAACCGACCCAAACGCCATCATTCATGGTGGAACCAATCTGGTCCGAGTTCTCGTATCTCCGTAGACTCGTGTTCCACTCATTTCAGCTTATTGTAGAGCCTTTTGCACTGCGAACGCCTCCACCGCACCCCAAAAACATTTCCTCAGTCCGCAAAGTAATCAGCTCTCCGCTTTCCATTACCTTTCGTGCCATTCTTGAAATGCTTTTTGCTCGTCAAAAGCTTTAGATCATTAGGATCCACGTCCTTCTCTAGAGCTAACATTGTCTTTTGTTTCCGGCCTGAGAGTTGCTTTCCACTTGCTGTACCTTGATCTGTATATTTATGGTTGAAAGGCATTCTCAAATGCGCGGAGCTGCCTTGTCCCTGAGCAAAGAAAGCACCATCTAGCTTCTTTGATTTAGGACCTTGGGATGTCGATACCATGTCAGAATCAGCCATCGATGCTCCATCGTCTAGAGATGAATTCATTGCAGCTAATGCAAGTCGCCTTTTCTCTGGAAGATGACCCTCATCATAAAGTTCTCGATTAAACTCGATGGGGTCCACATCATCCAATGGAGGAGGCTGGCAAAAGAGAAGTTTGCCTTTCACATAATCTTTCAGAATGTATCTTGCTGCTCTCGACTCATCAGGCTGCCCTTGACCAGTTCTTGTGAATCCTCTCGCACGGGCATATGCTGATAACAACTCCTCAGCTGTAGGAATTCCAGTTCCTCCTTCCTCAACCGGCCTGGTGATAATTTTCATACCATAGACAGCTTCTAAGAAGAATTGAGGAATTCGAGATGCCACAAGTCCAGCAGGTCCAGTGAATTCTCTAAGTTGATCGATAGGTAGAATTCCATTGCACACAAGATCTGCCTTAGTCGTTGCAAAGTTGGGGAATACGAGACCGGGGCAATCAACCAGTAGAACCTTTTCACTGAGCTGGATAGTTTGGAAATGCTTGGTTTTTCCAGGTGTAGCAGAAACCGATACCTTCTTCGATCCAATCAAAGCGTTGATGGTGGAAGACTTTCCAACATTAGGATATCCTACTAAACCAATTTGTGTTCTTCTCGGTTTGTCTGGGTCCGCATCTTATCATATTAGCAGTGCTTCCAGATAGTTAGAAGAAAGCAATACACACCTTCGTTATCTGGTGCATGTTCCAAGAATAGCGCCTCCAATTCATCCACAGTCAAAATCCTTGTCCTTTTATCCTCTGCTTCTTCGTCATCCTCATCTTCGTCTTCGGATTCTCTGTCTCCACCATCCATATGCAGTCGAGAAGTATTTTCGGTCAAGTCAGCCTCCTCGCCTTCCGATTCAGATAGTTCTTCCAAATCCCGGGCTTCATTCAGCTCTTTGGCCAAACTCGCAGAGAAAAACTTGTACTTAATCTCTGCTGCTTCAAAGTAGTCTGCCCAGGTCTCCCTCTGTTCCATAGTCAACATATCGGCCTTATTGACTAATAGAAGGTTCTCCTTCCTGGCACCAACATGCTTGACATAACGCTCTAAATCTTCTGAGCGAAACAAAAGAGGATTCCTTGCATCAACAATTTGCACAACTAAGTCAGACCTCTCAAGAACTCTCCACAACTGCCGCCAGACCTCCAAGTTCCGTTCAAACGGTGTCATTAACAGGTCGTTATGTTCTTGTAGCTCTGCCAAGCCTCTTCTCCACTCCAGCATGCTTTCTCTTTCCATTCGGTCGAGTTGCTCTGGAGTAGTGTTCGAGTCCCATTGTGGTCTTCTAGGTACGGTGAGCCTATCCTTATGCTCCTTCTGTTTTCCTACCGCAGCCCGTTCCTCTGCAGCTGATAACAAGTAAGGGTTCTTTTGATCTGTATGAATGATCTTGACATTGCTCATCTTCTCCGCGGTGAAATCGGTACCAGCTAACTCAGCAGTTGCCAAGAACTCATCGAGCGCAGCTTGTTCAGTGACTGATCGCATCTTCACCCATCCAGCTTCCCTCCGCTCATTAGTAACGTACTGCAAACGATCAGCGTAGGAACAAAACACTGTAATAATGTACATACGGTCTCTCCCGTATCCTTTGCTACTCTGTGAATTCCCGCAGTTGTAACCTTCTTTCGGTCGGCTCCTTTTCCTTTCCCAAATCGATCGTTCATCAAGCTTGATACTAATAAGCCTTTGCTCACTTGCACTTTTCAAGGACATACCTGTTTCCCAGCCCGACGGCATTCTTCGACTTTGCTAACACCATGTTGACCAGTATTGAGAGTGTTTCGGCTTATTTTCTTCCCTTTGGGTTTTTTTGTTTTTAGTTATACACAATACCAGTATTGGTGGAATATTGATTATAAATTTGTGAGGCAAGGCAAACCTTCACATAGAATTTTTGGAGGGGCGAACAACAGCCCCGCGATTATGTAAGCTGGGAGGAACAGGGGTAAGTAGACCTGATCAACCTTAAGTGCGCAAGAGCAATGGGTATTAAAAGCCCGGATCGAAGTTCAGCTGCGTAAGGAAGAGTATTAAATTATGAAGAAGTAATTTCATGTCATTATCTAGCCGTGTACCCTTTCTAGACAAAATTTGGCGCAAAATAGCATATGATCTAAATGTAACCGATTTTCCTAACCTGGAGACGAGACCCCTCCATCCCGATCTTTTATTTTCCCGCCAGAAAAAAAGTGTTACCCAACTCACAACCCTCCAACCAGACATTTAATCTACAAGAAGCCAACGACTCCATAAACTCTGTAACAAACTTAGCCATCATGGCGCCAAGAAGATGGATCAATAAGAAGGACGCGCAACATTTCACGGTGGTACATCGACCACAGAATGATCCTCGAATCCATGACGATTCTGCTCCAGCAGTTGTACTCAATCCCACAACACTACCGAACTCCAATAAAGTCAAGAAATTGAACGATTTGGCCTCAGAACTTGGTTCGGAAGCAGAGGAGGTGAGAGAAAACGAAGGAGAGGCTGCAAATCACGGAATCTATTACGACGATACCGAATATGATTATATGCAGCATATGCGAGGCCTAGGAGAAGCCCCTGGAGCATACTGGGTGTCAGCTGCGGATAAGAGCAATAAGAAGGGCAAAGGGAAACAATCCTTAGAGGATGCGTTACGTGAAGCAACCATTCAGGAGAAGCCCGAGGATTTATTTGATGAAGAAATTTTGCCATCGAAAAATTTACGCAAGGTGACATATCAAGCACAGCAGGATGTTCCAGACGCACTGGCTGGGTTCCAACCTGATATGGATCCAAGAATAAGAGAGGTCCTGATCGCCTTAGAAGATGACGCATATGTGGATGATGAGGAGGATATTTTTGGAGAACTTGCAAAGGATCGTGACGAGATCGATGAAGACGAGTTTGAACAAGGATTTTGGGAAGATGAAGATGAGGGTTGGGAGTCAGATGGTACTGCAAAACCTACTAAGGAGTACAAAGACGCTACAATTTTGTCAGGTGTTCATTTCAGAGATGATGAGCGGGAAGATCATGGAGACGGGGCTTGGATGGAGGAGTTTAGCAAATTTAAGTCCGAATCAAAAGGCAAGAGCGCACCGAAAGCACAAACACCATCTCAATCAGACCTACAATCATCGATGATGACAACCACTACGAACGGAGGTAGACGAAAGAAAAGAAAGGGAGCATTGACGAATGCCTCAGCTTACTCAATGACATCTTCTTCAATGTTCCGTACCGATGGGCTTTCTACATTAGATGCACGATTTGAGGTACTCGAAGAGCAATATAATGAAGATATGGATGATATGGTTTCCGTATCTGCCGCTTCATCAACGACAAGTGTTACGGGAGCACCGAGAGCAGATTTTGACGATATATTGGACGACTTCTTGGGTAGCTATTCTATGAGTGGTAAGAAAAATGTCAAGAAGGGCAAATACCAGACCGGCATGGAGCAACTTGACGAGGTTCGACAAGGATTAGGTCCGGCCCGTTTACGCACTCGATAGGCCTAGTATTTGAATAGTGATTATGGTTTCTGGCGTTTTGGAAGACAAAATCTGACATGTTTGCATGGATATGCTTAGAAGCAAACGGCGTTTTGAAGCATATAGCGAGGAGTATATGAAACCATGTGTTGCTGTACGTTTGGCATAGATACATGCTAGCTTAAGGTTCATGATTTCCCTATAAGATTCATCATATCATCATTCTCAATTGGTAATTTTAGGCAACTTTGGCAATATGTTAAATGACGTTGTCTTATCTCAAGTACCTACAAGACTACTAATCTCACTACCTTTCGACACAACATATATTCTCAGTTTGTCCAAAGAGTACGTTATATGTAAAAATTGGAGATATTTCAGCGTTTAGCGTATAGTCATCGGCCAATATCTTTATTACAAAATGTGGTTACCATGAAACAAGTATTTGGAGACTAATTTATTTAGCCAGCCCCTGAGGAAGTCGCTTAATAGCCCCACTTTGCATTTATCGGTTGCTCGTATTGCATACCTACAGGTACTTGATCATGTAGACAGCTTACTTGAAAAAAATTGCCAAAGCATATCACCCTTTATTACAATATTCAAAATGGTCATCTGTGAAGCATGCTCTGATCTAAGTATCCGCAAGCTCTTCGAGCAAGGAAAGACTAGTAGCGTCTCTCCGATCCTAGAAGCAAAATTATACGTCATTGAACAACGTAGTTACCGCTGCGATTTATGTAGCATGATTGAGAAAATCATCAAGTTCGAGAAGCCGGATCTGCTTGAAAGGAATCCACTTTGTCGTATTTATCTGGTGGATCATGGATTAATCCTTTCTCAGAAGGACGGTAGCAAAGTTCCCCCCGAAGGTCTCCAAATCTATAGATCAGAAGTGGAAAATATTCCTCGCATATCTATCCAACTGGATGTTGGCGCTCCAAGTTCGATAATACTGTCTCGAGGTTTCCAGGTGAGAGCTGCTAGAGAAACTTCGCCTACTAATCGCTCGACTGTCCTAAGAGGACGGTCTGTAGGAGCTCACTTAAATATGGAACTGCTATTGCGGTGGAAAGTTGTCTGTGAGAAAGAACATGGTGCGCCATGTAGCCATTCTAAGTTACCTGGATATTCACCAAACTTGCGTCTTAGGGCCATCGATGTTAATCAAATGTGTATCGTCGATCTTCCCGAAGATGCAGAATATACGGCACTTAGCTACGTCTGGGGAGGTGTAAGCCAGCTTCGTCTTCTTGAGGATAATTTTGAAGACTTAAATCGACCCATGGGTCTTCAGGATTATGCCGTTGACTTACCGAAGACAATCTTCGATTCTATCCGATTTGTCCAGCATCTCGGCGAAAAGTATCTGTGGGTCGATGCTTTGTGCATAATTCAGGATAATCCATCAGACCTCCACGCCCAAATTCAGAACATGAACGTAGTATATGGATCAGCCAAACTAACTATTGTAGCTGCTGCTGGTCCTGACTCAAATGCCGGGCTCCCCGGATCTGTTATCCACCCTAGGAAGTTCTTGGACATTGAATGTGTAGTTGATGGTATTCAGCTTATTCCCGCACTTCCATGTTTTGCATTATCTGTTTTTGATTCTATATGGGAGAGCCGCGGTTGGACAATGCAAGAGAAGGTGCTTTCGAAAAGGCTTCTCATATTCACGGAGCATCAGGTATTCTACCATTGTAATAGCGCAACCTGGTCCGAGGACTCAATCTGGGAACACAAAGATCCGTACTTTGAGCTACAAACAGGACTCGGTACACGAAGTCCCCATTTACAAGCATGCTCTCTGCCCCATCGTAGCATGAAAGGAATAAGAAAATATTACCACTTTGTAAGTGGCTACAACTCACGCAAACTCACACTTGAGAGTGATGCACTAAATGCGTTCTCGGGTGCGTTAACGGCTGTTGGGCAAGAAATGGACTCAACAATGATCTGGGGAATACCTGTGACTGCGTTCAACGACGTACTTCTTTGGCGCACTCCTATACATAATATGAAGCTTAGAAGAAAGTCATTTCCGAGTTGGACTTGGCTCGGCTGGAGAGAAGGCGAAGGATCCCTCCCTGGGACTCTTGAGTTTCCTACTGCTTGGCGACAGCATCTCCAAACAACGCCAATGATACACTGGCACCGTATTGGCCGTGACAATGAGCTAGAGCGTATTCCTACTATAGCAACGACTGAATATCAGGAGCTTCCGAAACTTAGACCACAAGTGATTGCTTGTGTTCCAGTCACACATCTTCTCCGATTCTGGACTTGGTCTTCGAGATTACATGTTGAACGCAAGCCACAACAGAATTATACTGATTTCTCACAATATAACTGCTGTTACTACATGGCTACTGTCTGTGATACAATTGGAAGTACCAAAAATTTAGGGGTGGTTTCACTTAATAAAGACTGGCGAGAATCTCAACCAGACATTCTTGAATTTATCTTGATATGTAAGAGGAAAACAAGGAGTCAATACCGCGAAGGGGAGACAGTGGATGGACTAGACTTGATGCTCATTGAGACGGAAAATGATATCTCCTATCGTGTGCAGCTGATGGAAACAAAGGCAAGTGCGTTGTGGTGGAAATATGCATTGCCACAACAGAGAGCTATCTCTCTTGGTTAAGCGGCTGGAGGTTCTTCATATATCTCACCTATCTATGACTGAAACTTGTACAGCTCATATATAGGCAGATCCAGAACTAAATTTCAGGATTTGGCAATACTGCTCTAATTAGATATAGGTTACGGTTCAGGCCAAGTTCAAGGCTAGTTTGTTGAATAATACGACCAACAACACAAGTCCTAGTAAAGGGTCATGTAGATTTCTTCTTTTGATAGTTCTAGTATTAGCAGATTAGGAGGAATGTGGCTTGAATGTGTCAGTAGATATCCTAGAGCTATCCCAGCCTCAAATATTTGGCGGTGTATAGCTCTTGGCATAAACCGCCGAATTAGGAATAGCCTGTCGCGACAATGACAGCAGAGACAATAGAAACGACAATGGAATATATTGGAGTGAATTCTATTTCAATCCCATTCGAACTAATTCATATAATCAGGGCCTTTGCCCGCCCGTCGTCATCATGAGCTTCTTTCAACACCACCACGATGGCGCCAAATGGTCAGTGTAATGCGCATAGCTACTGTCGAGAAAAGAAGAATCAGAACACCAGTTATCGCGGAGCTTCAACCCCGATTATCAAGTCTTCGGATCCGTCGAACGCTCTATACAATCGTTCCAATACCTGGCATGCCCCCAGCATTCGAGCTCGCCCTCAAAGTCACACTGTACGAGAGAACCATTCTGTGAAAAATACTGAGCTTGCCCAATTTATTCGCGGCGCTACAATACGAAAAACGCACTCTCATATCCTACGCGCAATTGAATCTACCGAAAAGGGTACCCTTGATTCCTTACTAGACGAAATAATAGCTGGAAGTGTCTCTCAGGAAAGTATCGAGGCTCAGGACATGATTAGCGACTCATCGATCATTGCTGGACCTCCTTCCAAAATGTCTTCTACAAATCCATTTGCAAAAACTGCAGGTAGCAACCCCTTTGGAGCACCCTCTCAGCCAATAGCTTCATCAAACCCATTTGCATCATATTCAACACCTTCACTGAATGCTGGAACTGGTGGATTTGGCGCTGCATCTCAGCCTGTAGAGATGCTCAAGCCGCCTATCAACAATAGCCCTTTCGGCAAACCCTCTATATTTCCCACCTCATCCAAGAAAGTTGAGGTCCCTGCGACAAGCACATTATCAAACCCGTTCAAAGCCTTTTCAGAAACCGCTCAATCTGCGGAGAATGTAACTCTAAATCGCAGTGCGCCTTTTGGTGCTCCTTCGACAACACATTCTACAACCAGATTCGGCGCACCTAAACCCGCTATACCACAAAGAAAAGAGACACCTGCCATGTTTGGCCCACCTAAGACCGCCGTACCTCATAAGAAAGTCACCTTCGCAGCAACACCAAGCTCTTCAAGGCCAGATCCAAAATCTAGGCATATGGCCACAAAATCTGCTCCTACATCATCTGCACTGGCACTAAACATAAACCAACATCTTAAAAATGACAAAATTGTTGCGCCACAATGGCCTAGATCTCCTGGTGATCCAAATCAGAAAGGCGTGATGGAGACTCTCTGGCACGCGTTCAAGGCGTATCGAAGCAAGGTCCGGGCAACGCTTATTCGAGCAGGCCTAGTCGATGATCCAGATATTCCAAAAAAGTTGAGTGATGCAATCGACTTCAAGGGTACATGTGAAGATATGTGCCCGGAGTTTGAACAAATTACACGAATAATGGAATCCGATGTTCGAGGACCAGAAAAGGAAGTGGGACCCAACGGCTCATTGATACCATGCCGTAGTAAGATGGTAAAGGCCTTGGCCAGGTCAGCTGCTGGTCAAGATGCTCCTCTTCCAATGGATATCAGATCAACTGCAGCTTTGAGACGAACTGTCGATTATCTTTTTGACACTGTTCTGGGTGACGAGGAAGGAAAACTGCCATCAGTACACGGCTATCTCTGGGACAGGACACGTGCTGTCCGTCGAGATTTTGTGTTCCACTCCTCAATGAGTTCTTCGGAGCTCATGGATCAAGTCTATTGTCTTGAGCGAATCACTAGGTTTCATGTGACTTCTCTTCATCTCATGTCAGACTCAAATAGCGAAAGCCATCTCTTTGACGAGCAACAAGAAGGCGAGCAACTGAGCAAGTCTCTTTTATCTCTCATACATGCATATGAGGACTGTCAGGCGAAAGGCGTAACGTGCGAAAACGAAGCAGAGTTTCGAGCTTATTATCTTCTTTACAATGCTGAGGAGCCTAATATCCTAGAAATGGCTCAGGATTGGGGTTGGGAGTTTTGGGGAGAATCAGAAGTTGTCAAGCTTGCTATTACTTTTGTTGAGACACTGCAAAATACCTGGGATAAGCATGGTCCTCTCAACCCTTCATCAGCTACAGAGGTTGCTCAAAATGGATTCTCTCGGTTCTTTGCCATTGTTAAAGACGATTCTGTTTCCTACACCATGGCGTGTTTCGCGGAGAACTACTTCAATAAGGTTCGAGAGGCTGCATTATTCACACTTTACGAATCCTACCGAGCACTGGGAACACCGACCAAAGACTGGACACCTGCAAAGTTGAACCAGTATCTGTGCTTTGATGACGAGGAAGAGGTTATCGACTATGTTGAGAATTATGGACTTCATTTTGATCAGATGGCTGGTCAAACATATCTAGCAATTGGACCTGCTGGGACCTTCTCGAGCTCTTCATCGCTGAAGCATGCCTACTCACACTCACTGGTTGAGCGGAAACGAGGTACTCATTCGTTACTGACGGTCATCAATACAACAGTGTATCAAACTCCAGATGACACCAAGAATATTGGAGAAGCTACGGGCACCAACTTTGATGAACTTCCCGAAGTTGATACTGTTGGTCTCACAAATCATAACACATTTGGACATACCCCAAAAGTGCCAGCAACATCAAGCTTCGCGGTATCTCCTTTTAAACCTATTTTCTGTGGCACCAATATTTCTACTCAGCCATCTCTGTTGTCAAGCAAGCTTCCTTCGCAAACTACTTCAACTTTGCAGGCCCCTCTATTCAAATCCGCTCCCCTATCGCAAGCAACACCTACACCTCAACCTCCGCTATTTTCACTAGCTCCGCCTTCAAATGCAGAGCCTGTATCTCAATTCTCTTTTCCTAAATCTGCTTCTCCTTTAGAAATAACGGATGCCGCTCAGGTTATTGCTCCGCCTCGATTTCCTGCGCCTTTCCAACCCACTACATCAGAAGTTGCAACTCCACCGGCAGATCAGACTCGACCAAAACTGCCATTCCAGCCGGAAGATAAAGTTGATGATACCTATCAGAAGCTCCCACTTCCGCCACCAAGTATAACAGGTACAAGCGGGACTCTATCTGTGCCTCCACCACATGTGTTCACACCACAAAAGCCAGCAGCTTCGCAAACAGTGTTACCACAAATTGTTCAGGCTCGTCAGCAGGCATCACAGGCAGTGCCACTTGAGCCAATTACTAAGAGTGTTCAAAGAATCTCAACCCCCCCCGGTCCATCGGCCCAAGAAGTTCGCGATGCTCAGCTTGATGGCGTTGCCAACTGGTATGTCCTGGGTCATGGCGGAATTATAGACCAGATCACCGCAAAATGGGCTGCGCAAGCAGCCAAACAAGCATGCTTGGAATTTATGAAAGAGAAGGCTGAGCAAGCTGAGCAAGAAAGAAAGGAAAAGGCACAATTTCTAGCTGATGAATTCAGATACCGATTCCTTGCAACCAAGTTCTGCGAGAAGTGGCGAATGACAACTCGAGATAACTACTTGAAGCGTAGAGCAAGATTTGCCCGAAAAGCTCGACAGGAGATGGCAAGAAATGCGCAAGCGGCTAAGGTTGCTAGGTCAGCTAATCTCGTGGAGGATTTCAAAGCCTCAACTACTAAGTCCCGACGTCCCAGCCTCGAAAGTCTTCTTGATCGGACTGGAGTTCTAAATGGCGTCAGAAACTCGGAGGAGGAGATTCGAGCAATCGTACGGGATGAAATTAAATCAAATACCCACGTGAAGCAACGGCAGCAGACGAATCTCAGACGATCACGGACCGAGCATCTTAACACGACTCCGAGCAACAAGTCACCTATCGGCAATAATTCTAGTGTCGCAAAACATAAGCGAGGGGGGGCTGATGATCCACTTCGACGCTCGCTCTTCTCAGATCCATCATATCTGAGTGGCGAATCAAGGACCCTCCATATGAAGGGCAAGTACGATGCTTTGGATGATACACGCCAACCATACAATGGTGTAGAGACAGATTATTTTCGTCTCAAAGCCAGAGGTATTAAGACCATGCCGGACGGTCGGCCTTTGGCAACTTCGGTGGCTAGAATGTTGCAACAAAAGGGCTCTTTGGAAAGTTTGACTTCAGAGAAAGCAGAGGAAAAAAGAAAGAGCTCATTCAGCTCCTCGACCCCTGAGATAGAAAGTGCATTAGCACGGGCGAGGGCGAAGTTGGCTGGAGGAGACAAGAAGAGAAAGAGCTCTATAGATGCTGAGGACGTAGAGCTGTTTGCTCGAGCAAAGAGAGTTAGGGAGGAAATGGAAGCAGATAGTGAGTGGTATCGAAGTGAGACCAAGCGATTCTCATCAAGTCGCGAGCAGTCGAGCCCAGCGTTTCCTTCATGATGTATCAGAAAAGCGTAGCATATGCAAGGAGTTTTGGGAAGATTACATTGACATGGCGTTTTAAAGATACCCGATCAGTGGCATGGTATATAGAAAATCGAAATGAAAGGAGCTTGTAACGATAGCATTTTGGTGTTTTTCTATCGGCAATGTGATGACATGAGCAATTGAGGTCAAGGTGGAGAGATACCTCATTCAGAAATCCGCATGAGCTGTTCGTAGTATTTGGATCATGGTGATACAAGTTTGGATGGTATTAAACGTTATTACAATCGAGCTGTGTAGCAATCGTAATACACTATTCACAGATAGCATCAGAAGTTTATTGGCCAGGAAGATCATAGACATCACTTTCCGTACTTGATAAGCTATATTTACTTAGTTGATAAATCTTATTTTAAAGTATAGTGGATCAAAGAGTTGTGGTAACACGTAAACTTGCAACTGACTGTGATTCTACTCCTAAATAGGGCTGCTGACTATCCTCATATGAAGCGAATACTGACAATTTTCAGCTCCTGCTCATGGAAGACCAACGGATCAAAAGTCAAGAGATAGTTAAGTTTTCAGTGCCTCACAAGAAGTGAGACAATCAATTATTCCTACAAAAAGCGCCTTTTTGCCCCAGCCAAAGCTACATAACGAACGCCATTGAATGAAATATGCACAAAGTCCGAATTTAGCTCAATTAGCCTAGTCGCTGTCACTATCCTCGACCTTCGATCCTGACTTCTTTGCCTTTTTCTCCTTCTTTTCCTTCTTCTTGCGCTTGCGTTCCGCCTTCTCTTCGGCAGTCTCGCCCTCATGGCGCTTGCGCTTCTTGCCTGCATCATCACCAGCACTGATCATAGACACATCAACGTCAGCTTCAGCTTCAGCAGAGGCTTCTTCTTTTTCTGCGTCCTCCTTAGAAGTGATCTGAGCAACTGGTGCAGCAGCGGTACCATCTTCAGCTGGAGCGTTGAAGTCCTTGTATTCCTCAACCCACTTAGCAGGGGTTGCTTCATTTGGTCGGCCATATTTGTCAAGCTTGCCTTCTGACTTCATCTTCTTCTTCTCGACAGCAGTGTTTCCAAGTCCCCATCGCTTAGGGTAAAGATCGCGCTCCATGATGCAACGCTTAACCTTCGCTGCTGTTCCGTGATCACAAGAAGCAAGCTCCACCGTTGACATTTGTGCAATGGCCAAAGCAATAGCTTCACCCTTTGTTGTGATGAGAACAATTTCCTCGTGGACCTCAATACCCTTCTCTGCAAACATGTTAGTAACTTCGTCTTACAAATTCTGGGATCAAGACTTACCATATCGAAGCACACCTGGAAGCATAAGCTTAGCACCGTAGCAGACTGCGTTGACTGCGCTGTCCTTAACCACAATTCTCTTGTAGGAGACAAGGAGAGTCTCAAGAGGTGCGATGACCTTTCTCAGATATGACTCGTCTAAGTTGTTATCGTGTAAATACTGAGCATCCAAGACATCGTGTAGAGTGACCATGTTCCTTTGCTCATCCATAGCACCACTTCTAACTCTGCGCAACTCCTGCATGTGTGCTCCAACTCCCAACATCAATCCCATGTGGACACAAAGAGTACGGATATATGTTCCTGCTTCACAGCTGACCCAGAACACACCCAAATGCCTGTCATTATCGAATTCATAAACCTTGCTCTCGTGGATGGTTCGGATACGCAATTGACGCTTGACGGCAGAGATCAATGGTGGTCGCTGGAAAAGAGCACCAGTCAAAGTCTCCAAAGCTCGCGCAAATTGCGCTTCACCACCTGGGATCTTGTCGTGAAGTCTGATGACGCAGACATACTCTTTTCCGGCTCCCTGCTGTGACTTCACAAGTCTTGTAGCGCGATCAATGCAGACAATCAAACATCCTGTAACCTTAGGATCCAAAGTACCACTGTGGCCAGTCTTCTCAACTCTAAACTTTGTATTAGTACTTGTAGAGCTTGCATCTATGACCATTCGCTTACCTTAGAATACGCTTCACCCATGCGACAACTTCGTGACTGGAGGGGTTGGAAGGTTTATCGAGGTTGATGACTCCAGAACTGATATAAGACTTGAGATCTCGCGAGAGAGGAGGGCAGCCGGTAGGTATTGGGGTGAAATGTGAGGTTCTAACAAGTACTGCGGAGGATTAGCTAAATAATTCTTACTTGGTGTGTGAATTGAGACCGTACAGTTATTGTAGTTCTTGAGGAGCAGCGGCCATTCGCTGGTATCGACTGGAGGAGCTACAGCCTCTGGCTTGATGGTGAATTGATCACTCTTTACTAATGCCATCTTGAAGATTGGCGTGCGAGCAGCGTTTTTGTTGTCGTTGCTGTTCGTGAAGGTAGCTTTGCTGCCAATTGTGGAAGTCTCGAAACTAATTTTTTTTTGGTGCCAAGCTAACGCCTCGCCGTTCTGGGGTCCCGTAACTACTTGTCACGTGCAGAGAACTTTGCACACCACAACCAAGATTGTTTAGATGGCAATGTATTAATTAAAAGTTGTTTCAATTTTGAATTTCTATTCGTCAAATGGCATGGTCAGCGTGAAAATCTTCATGCATCTATGAGCGGAGATACACTCTAGCTGTGTATGAGATGATGTACTGCCCATTTAAGTCATAAGATCCGAGTATCAGTTTTCGTCCCCATGTTTAAGCGAGACTTTCGAGCAGTACAGGTAAGAATTTAGCACGAGCAAGCTGAAAGAGCTTACTACCATGCCCGTAGGTAATAGTGCTACAAGAGATTAGTACCGTGGCTATTAGACTACAGTCATTCTACAATGGTAGTGAAATAGCTATGCTAGGGGGATCGGTTTGCTTACTTCTCAGTAAACTAGTCAGAAATTCCTTTGTAAAGTCTGCTATTCCAGACGATGGTTTAAACCAGTACGAGTTTGTAAGTGAAGCCCCTTCTACAACGGCAAAAAATCTCAATCAAGGTTCTCCATCGGTACCACGCGAGGCAAAGAAGGCTTTACTCTTAGCGAATAAACTGTATCGAAGACTCTTAACCAGTACCGATCTCGAAACCAATGTATGATCTGTGAATGTTGAGGAAATCGGTTCCCAGAATCTGCCTACGAGTTTACGGACTGGGAGCGCGCTTCCATCTTTAAGTGGTAGTATCCCAAGCTGGTAGTTAATATGATCCGCGATTCAAAGTCCAGTTCTTTTATGAAGATTCAGCTCAAGCTCTAATTCTAATAGACTACCATTACTTAGACACAGAAATGATTCTACATGATGTCTTGATGATGAACATTGTCCTACTCTTCTCAAGTCCACATCTAACAACTTAGCTCCGTGCAAACATCTGAAGGAAAGCAGTAGGCCGTAGTCCCAAAAGAGAAAACCCGTTCTCGGAAGGAGGATCACGATGTTGACGGCTAGCTGAATTCACTCGATAGCCAATATTCTTGACTTGTAATATAGTACAGTATCTTCTTCCAGTTTAGTTTGAACGAGAAACATCTCCTTGTGTCGTACATATGATCCCTCGTTAAGTGTGGTATTCCATATTCACGTAGAACAAGTCTCTGCAAGATGTTACAGCATCACAACGAGACGCTACGCTTGGCAAAGGACGTGGAAACAGGCGTGTAGCATAAGGACAAGCTCTGATGCACTAAGTCAGCATCTTCTTCGTCGCTAATCGTGCGTTGTATGTTAGCATCCAAAGATCTCATTCAAATTTGTGCGGCCATATGCTGTGCTTGACACTGTAACATCCCGTCTATGTGCACTACATACATGCAACCGCTTCTACCTTCCACCGTTCACGGAGGACGAATGTGCATAGGGCTGAACATTAATAGGTGCCGTTCATCAGCCGGACTTTAGGAAGAGCGGAGGAGAGATGGCAGCACCGCCGGCCCAGACTCTAGCCTTGCACTCTGTTCACGGAGGGACACACGGTATAGTACCAGGACAGCGGATCAGGCACCATGCATGACCATGGGGCACCTCCAATAGAAGAGAAGCGACTCCGTCCGGTCTATCTCCGTGAATAACGGTCTTAGCTGGACTTAGCAACGACCCCAAGATGAGGTTGGAGCGGGTGTTGCGGAGGTGTGGTGGTGTTTTGTATCATGGAGCGGCGAGGGTCACGTTAGCAAGACGAAGATTACGTTGGCAAGACCAGTGAAAACACATTTGAAATCTCACTCATGATCTTAGATGTATTGTTATTTCAAATGCGGAATTTTATGATTAGCTTCGTTCTTGGACAAACATAAGAAAATGGCGCAATAGTATTTCAAAGACAGCCAAGTCCCACCCCCCCTCCCCCATAAGAATATTTCAAATCAGACATGAAGCGAATACGGAGGCATCACTAATGAGATATTCCCTCATCTGAATTACCGGCGCTGAGCCGTGACGATAGTGAAGCCTAGCTACTCACCCTTTGTTTCTCTTTGGAAGCGGGCACCTCGGAAGCTCGGAAGCATCTTGTAGAGGGGGGTGTTTTGGTAAAACATCACCACGAGAATAAGTTAGATGGAAAGAGGTCTTCTGCATCCGGTACCATCCGCGAGTTTGTAGAGACCACGGGTTCCGCAATGATGTCCTATGACTGCTTTTGCGCGGAAGATGTCGCGATGCCTCGAAACGTGGAGAACGACAGACGTGGGGAGGGCGGTATTGCATCGGGACGTTTTTGCGCTCCCGATAACCGGTCGACGTCCCCGTGCTGCATCCTAATCTGGTAAATGGAACATCTGAGCTACGATTCAATTCCATCTATTTTTCACTAGTGGTTTGAGGGAATAAATGTGTAAATGACGGGCATAAGCAATCTGAAAAAGAAAGACCTAGCATCAATATTCCTTCCACAATGCCCGTCACCCCACATATAGGACTGACAACGGGATTCCTTTGAAGGAGCATGTGACTTTTGGGGAGGATTGTGGGGAAATCCTGAAGGACTACAATGATGGGGTCATCTTAACGTTAGGATGAAAGTCTAGACCAGAGATGTTAAGTTTTCATGATTGGATATATGTTGGGAGCATGAAGTCAGGGAACTCGTTGTGGCAGAAGGATTTTAAGATCCAACCATAACCCCCAAAACCATTCCCATGTTAGGCGAAGTGATGTAAGACTTGGTATTACGCTGATTTTCTTGGGGGCAGTCGTTGGAGACAATTCGTACCAAGGATACTGTCTTATGGCAGTTCTGCTTTAGGGAAACAGAATATCTTTACACCACACACATTGATAAACACCACGTGATCGGCCCCCCATGTTCGGGACAACACAATCCCCTCGCTTGTCTCACCACCCCTTTTCTTGAGATGGATCACAGGTGCGTGGAGGGCAATATCTCACGAGACTCACTTCTGTAACACAAATCACCAATAGCCCTGGTCACAATATCTATACCTTCTGGTGATATACTCATTCACCGCACCAAGTCACTAGAACCTTACCATTTAATCCAGCCCAACCAGCACCTGCGCACATCACTCACCGTCCAGCTTCGAAACATGGCCATGATATGCCCCGCGCAGCAACCAAGCACCAAACACCCACCAACAATCTCAGATGATCTCAAATCAACATCATCTTCCCCGCCAATCAACCGCATCTCCGCCTACACCTGAAGAGTCAGACAGCCTCCCGCCAAAATGCAAAGTTCCCTCACCGTCCAGGGGCTCTCATGCAGCATGCCAACACCGATTACCCCAAAACGGCACTTGAACAGGCCCTTGGCGAGCGCCAACTGCTGCCCAAGAACGTGGCATTGATGTAGCACATCTCAGCATTCGGCAATTTCGCATGTATCGTATATCATAGGAGATCGCGGGTACGTTGCACGCAGGCAGTAGCTGTTATAATCACCCACACACCGCCACGAACCTCAACCTCGGACCTGAGCGAAAGGGCGTCCCCTCTTGGCCCAGCTCGCCCAGAAGATCCAATATTGAGACCCACCGCTGTGTTTTGTGATCAGATTAGATTTTGCTTTTGCTTTTGCTGTTGAACTGAATTCTCCCAATGTGCGACCGCCAAAGGCTAAATGGGGCGATGCCTAGAATGCCCGCCTTGCACTTCCCAAACACGCTGAGCAAACAAAAGTTATTTTTCTGAGGTAAATGAGGGTAGCCCGGGGCCCAAAATAACATTGTTCGTGCTTTGTTGGAAGTTGCGCTGTGCCCGTGAGTAAAACCAAACAAAAGGACTATCGACCCAGGTTGGCACGCGCCCCAATCCATCTCCCAAACTGCCCGGTTGCCGTCCGTTCGGACGCTTCGCTCGCGTTGGATGTAGAAATCTCGGCGTTTTGAGCGGGTTTTATTTCCGTCGCGAGCGAAAAGCGCGAGATGTGGCTCGGTACCTTTTGCACGACCGGGGAGGGGTGTGTGTTGGTTGAGTCGTGTTGTCATGCAGCGAGAACCCTTGCAGAGATCACAAAGATCCACGCGTAGCGTACGTGTGGGAACTCTGTACCAGGCCATCAAAGGCTGAAGAGTCAAGGGTGAAAGAGGGTCAGGGTGAAGGGTAGGGGGCCGCGAGTTCGGGTACGGTGCGGTGTGGAACGCCGCTGTTTTCGATACTCCCTTTCACGGCCGCCTGGTTAGGCTGGCTGGCTGGCTGGCTGGCTGGCTGGCGGATGGTGGATGTTGGATTGTGGGCTTTTTCATCAGGCACGAGCATTAATATGACCAAACAGTGGATATGTGAAAAAAACAACAGATGAAAAAATGGAGAGTCGTGAATCGTCTTAAGCTTTGGCATGTGGCGTGTGCAAGAACAATAGAAAATCTAGAGTCAGTCTCTTGAGGAAAAAAATTAGCTTGCGCTCCGGAAAGAGTGGAACCACGCGGAGTAGGGCTGATGAATCATCCTGATGAATGCACGTCACTAAGTGCCATGCTGAGCAATTACTTTATTGGAGTCAAGAGGAAAAGTGAATTTGAAGTGTGAAGTGAGAAGTGTGTAGATATGTGTTCATTTTGAATTATGCTAATCTGGTAGAGCTCGACCTTGATCATAGCAAGGGAGCTCTAAATTGCATGACTGCCCATGACAGGATCTCTCGCCCTTATCTATAACTCCTGTCCTGCAGCCAGAGTGGTGTGAATTGTTTCCCTTTGCGGTCTTTCCCTTTCTATATCCTTCCCGAATTCATAAGCCCCCATCAAAATAAAAAATGTATGAAAAATTGCCAGTGTGGTATTCGTGCTGTGCAAAAAACGCCGTGCCCAAATGCTCTCGCAGAGAATCGCTCAAATCGCTGAAAGTGCTAAGACTCAAAAACCTCGGATCCCAAAAGTTGCCGGCTTAATAGACGCTGATAGCACTTATTAAACCCGGTTGTGACCTTTGCGGAAGATAGAAGCCTTCGTCAAAGAAGCTTTGTTCCGAGGACTCAGGTATCGAGGGGGCGGATTTTGAGTAGAAGCCGGTGGTAGCGATTTGCTCTCGTTGCTTTTCGCTGAAAGATGGGAGCACGTCCGAAGGAGGTGAGGGAGGCATCGACTCGTCTTCCGAAGAATCTTCCGAGTCGTGATCGAGTTCTGGAGGTGAGTTGGAATGTGATTTGGTGAGGTGTAGTGCTAAGTCTTCCAAATCCTCCGCTCCGTCATCCTCAAAGTCCTCGTCCACTTCTATGAACGAGGTGGTGATGTGTGATGGAACTCGATGTAATGAGGCAACGCCGCTCTCGATCTGCATATCATCCTCTGAATCGTAGTCGCTGTCAGAGTCCGAGGACTCGGCGTCTTCTGCTTGCCAATCCTCCTCGGGCTCTTCGATGATCGAATCTGCCCACTGGATGTGCCGGGGCTCTTCGCTGCGGGATGCCTTCTTTACCGACTGGTTGAACCAGCTCTCTTGCTCTTGCTCGGCCTCAGCTAAATCGACCATCAGTGAATCGAGTAAGTTTGCGTGCCCAACAAGCAGGCGAAGGTTGTGATCTGCTCGTGCAGCCTCGGACGAGAGCTTGCCGCGAGCAGTGTGGGCGAGGTAGTAGGTTTGGGTGATGGACATGGCTTTTCGCTTTAATGGCGAGACGGAAGATGAGGTTTGGGAATGGAGTGGTCTGGTGGAAAGGGTCGACATTTTGAGTAGATTGGTAGAATGACTCAATGCAATCACTTTTTTTAGACGAAGCCGAGGACCGGTGGAGTCGGATTGGGTACCGGGTAGGGATGCGATGATGAGATCGATGTTGTGCTTTCTGGCTGCAATGGTTCAAGTGCTTGGTGCCGTGAGACTATTCTTTCTTGCGATGAGTGTCTTGCTTGCTGGTGATGTTTGGCTTTTGGGTTTGGTGTTGAGGGAATGGAAGTGGATTCGTGGTCCAGAGGATGCGAGCTCTTTGTATACAGCTGATTCTGGGACGAGACCAGGGGTGGATTACGGACGTGTCGGTCTTACAAGAACCTAGCAGCAGGGCTGATTACCTCAGGTCCGTAAAGTGCGTGCTCATCTCCAGTCCAATGTACGTATGACTCTGACCAGGGTGGAGATGGGCGAGGGATGGCTGCACAGGGTTTTTGCAGAAGCGGACTTTAGAGTAATGCCACGCCCGTCTGGTCGGGCTGCTGAGTAAAAGAGTCAACCCGAGCAGCGTATATAAGCCGTAAAGCCAATGCTCCCAGCCAATCGCTGCCTCGAGCGGCGTTCGGCACCGACAAAACACCAAATACACTTTCGCCCGCTATGCTGCAACCGGTAATTCTGGAAGTCGGCGTCGCGCTGTGCAATGACTGTTTCGGTGTTGGTGCAAAATGAGTGTTGGTGAGTCTGCTTTGGCTGACAAACTACTGCTCTCTCCTCCCCTCGTTCCATCTGGGAGGGAACTTTGCAGTGACCAAGCAAGCAAGCATTTCGCATGACACCCCGTGGAGATTAGAAACAAAGAGAAAAGCTAGCTCGCTGCATTTTTAATCAAACCTGTCCAGCACTTCCTAACAGATGCATCTCAAACAGGCCATTGCGCTGCTGCTGCCGCGAAAACATATCAGATACCAATACAGATACATCGTATGAGGCCCTCCGCTTGGCCCCCCTTTCGCTTTCGCTTTCGCTAATACGTGAGTAGCAATAGTAATAGCGTTAGTAGTGATAGAGTTAGTAGTAGTAGTAATAGCAGTAGTAGCAGTAGTAGTAATAATATTACAGTGGTAGGGCAAGTGTCAGTCAGTCAATCAGTCAACAACACCACGATAATTTGCAGGGAGGCAGGCAATTGCATCCCACGCGCGTCACCCCCAAGTGACCATCCCCATGATCTGGGGGAGGACCGTCAGGTGCTTTGCTCGTTGCATCCTTCCTGCTTCCTCACGACGATTGACGCCCGTTACCTCACGGTGGAAATAGCGGAAGAATGTTTGTTTACCTGACGGCCGCCGTCTTTCAGGTGGTTGAGACACAGCCTCCACTGCGACGAAACATTTCCCCCAAAGCACCGCATTGAATGCGAGGGCCGCGTTAGATGAATTCTCATCATGGAAATTGGCAGCCTTGGTAGCCGGTTTGGGTATGATTGACGCATCAGCGTTCGCGTAGTCTAGTTGGTGGAGAACGAAGCAGAAATAGACAGATAGTTTGCTTGGGAGATACGATACGCTACAATCTCCCACCGCCGGGAGTCGGGGTGGAGGTACTGTACTACACTCTACATGGATGAGACTGTAGAGTGAACGAATGCGACGACGACACCGACTGAGCCACGCTTCTTCGCACCTCCACGCTACACATCTACTTGGGTCTGTACGAAGTAGGACTGCCTGCTGTATCTCCACACTTCGCACGTAAGCCAAAAGTAACGTATCAACGCAGCGCATCGTGTTCAGGCAGCCAGATTAACCTACAGTACAGCACAACACAGGACAGGACAGTATACTACACCACACTACACCCGCTCGCGCTCTCGTGGACTCTCGTGGAGACCGGGTACAATATCGACCGCTTCATGGCTCATATCTACGGACTGCAACCTAACCTTAATCTGAAGAGCAGCCAACCCGCCTTTCTGCACGACGGTTTATCCCATAGATGAAGCGCTGGGATGACTCCTCGGAAAGTTTCCTCTGCAGGTAGTATGAGCCCTGAGAAATACGCTATTGTACAATTACTGCTTTGGGGCACTGTGGTACGAAGTTGATTGCAGTTCGCCGGCCAGCGTCCAGTAATCAATGACTTGCATGGAAATCATGCCATCTCGAATTGATTTGAGAAAGGCATCTCCGTCGCATCATCAGAGAGTCAGTCACTGGTGGGAGGGGGGGTTATGTCGACCGCTGCTTATTCCGCAACCGTGGCTTGACTTCTTCTGAATGAACTCGGTTCACAAATCACCAGCAATGACTGTTTCTACGGAGTCTATAATTGACTTTCTCGTCTCCCTCCCCACAAACTCATGCTGGTGACCACCACAAGACGGCCTCCAACATGCCGAGTAATCCCCATGACAACAACCACAGTGCAAGAAACACGGCCAACATCAGTGTTCCATCATCCGACAATGCGACCACCACCACGACACCAATCCACGATCGATTAGTGCTCGTAGCTTGGGAATACGCCAATTCTAGGCACTGCGCTACATGTGGTCGTTGTCGTCGTAGTCGTCTACTCTTTATCCTCCCGAAGTCCGCGTTTTCTCTCCTCCCGTATATCCGCAGCCATCATAGGCCAATTCGGGCTCGGGTTCTGCAAAAATCCGAGCCACAATTGACATTTGACTTTTTTGATCGCTGGTAAAATGTGGGGTAAGCCCGCTCGTGTTGATTGGTGGCTTTAGCAACAGTCGAAGGGGGGTTGAGTCAGCAATCTAGTCGCCGTTTTTCGGCGGAGATAAGGTTGGTGTTGTTATTTTGGTCAGGGAGGTTTGCTGAATAATAGAGACATACATGCCCATCCCGTCTGCTTGGATACTTTGGGTCGTGATATCGTCATCCAGCGTCCAAGACGTTGATTTGTGATTCGATGCATCTGCTTTTTCCTCTTTCGGGCAACCTTGCGCATTCTGGGGTAAAGCATTACAAGCATTTCCCGCGCTGGTTGGAAATCAATTCAAACACATCTCCTGGGATATTTTACACACTGCTTGATTTGACATCAACTGCACCCGGATCTCCTCGTTGGATTCATTTCATTTCTTACATCATCACCCTGCCCTAGACTCCTGGCTCGGACTCTATAGCAACATGTATAAGTCAGATACCCAAAACCAGGAAAGGCACTTACCAAAGGATACTATGCATTCCAATCTTACGAGGATCGGCTTCTAAATGCAGCAATCGACTCTGTGACGGTCCCAAGGCTGAGTAGCCGACGATCCAAGGCTGGGCGTATGAGAGGCTGCATTTACGAAAGGTACGGGATACGAGTACAAGGTACCGATCTTCGCATAGCCTTATGGAAATTAAGGTTGAGGTGAGATTCTAATTCTGTGTGGTGTATTTGTATTATATTTTACGACAAAAGACATCTGGAACCGCAGCTATGACAGCATAGTCATCAAGGGCAGTTCAGCATTTAGGGATTTTTACGCAAAATCGTTCAAGCGACCTGGTCAACCAAGCGGTTTACGAGGGGGTCATCTTGGGAACATGAATTGGACGGCTTTTTTTAAAGTTATGGATGAGATGCCTATAGCCGTTACACCTTCCATCGGATTTGAAAAGTATGCAAGTGCTTGCTTTCAAGTACGGCTTCGTCTACGTACAATGGTGTAAACCAGAACCGCCTCGCATTTACTATTCGGGATGCCGTGTTTGGATGACTCCCATTCATACACTACGGATAAATCGATCGGAAATAGGGGATGCTGCTAAAGTTGCCATGCATGTCCTCCGTAACGCCTATGCAATTTTACAGAAAGCCATGCACAATGACAAGTCAAAATTCGGTAAGTTCGAGAAGGTTTCTGGAAGTATACTAGATGCATACGAAGCATTCATTCGGTTAGCCGGGCAGCCTTTGCAAATATGAATTTAAGATGTTTCATTTACTTTCACTAGTTGAGTTCAAATATATGTTCATAATATGCTCCATGTTAGACCTTCATCTCACAGAGAAAGAAAGGCTTCTTTCAGGTAAGTGCGTCTTCAACTCTATTGAGCCCCTGAGTGTGCTTGTACGACTAGGTATCTTGGATTCAGAGGGACCTCGAAGAGTTTGCTGAACTACATTGCATTGCTTTTCCTAACACCTTCTATTGGAATTGTTATCAGTACTATCCAGTATCACCAGATCTATAAGATTGATCGATGTTCTACTCGGTACCATGGAGTGGACATGATCTCACCCATTTATCAACAAGAGATACCATATGTTGACTTAACAAATTGAAGCATTTGAGGTCGCAGCAGGAGAGGAATCGTGAACAGATATTTCCAAAGGGTGTATCGCTGCATGTTCGCAACCTACATACGCCTTGAAAGGTTGAACTTCCCGCGAGGGTCGATAAGTCAGCCGGGCCACCTACAGTTGTTGACATTCGTAGCCCATTTAAAGACAAGAAGAACAATGTTTTGCAAGATGTCTCGACGAGTTCACTTTTGGCACGTCCAGAATACTTTCAACGGAAGCTCAGGCTTTCTAAGTCATTAGATATGCTTGACAACACCCGACCCAACAGTCCTTTCCACGAGATGTCTTTTGATGCTTGAAAGTTGCCATTCAACGTTGCCCTCACGACAGGAAGAAAAAAGACATCCCTGACATCATTCCCATCAACCAGCCATAGCTGTTCTACCCCGTGTTTAAAGATATGGGAAATTTCCCAAGAAGGGAGAATAGCTTGAATACATCGAGACACCATCATGTCGAGAGACTAACCTACCGAATACATAAACACCCACCAGCAACCCCTCCCCGTCCTCGCCTCATCTCTCTATGCTTAGATGATCTCCGCTCAAACCATCTCTACCTTGTCACACGCACCATCCAGGAGTATCTTTGAGGTTGTTTTATACATCTTCACCACGGACTACCTCGGGAGGATGCTTGCTGTGGAGACGCTGGCTTGCTTGGTAATTTGGGGATTTAAGACTAGTACGTGGTTCAAGGTAATGGAAAGCGGGAGTGAGGAACGGCGGAGATTCAGCAGTTAGAGAAGTAGTATGGTTGTAGTAGATGATCAGATGAAATTGTATATTTTTTCACTTTTACAATTCAGGAGAGTTTGGTCCCTGGGGTAGGTATTGAACAAGAGGCCCAATCAGGAAGATGGAAACCATGTTCGGTTTTTAGTTCTGCATGTCACCTCTGTGGATGGAAACTAGCAGAGTGATGCACGTAGTAGCGAGGTAGACTGGTGCATTTTGTTTGGGGCTGGACGGATGGCTTATCAGTGTCTAAATTCCCCAGTTTCTTACAAGTTACAGCCAGCGCTCGGTAGTTTATGCAGGTGTTATATTCATAGATTCGCTTCTCAAATTACTCAGATTTCGCTCCGTCTTCCTCGATTGTTGGGATCGGGCTCATCGACGCCCCTGACGCCGCCCGCTGCTCCTCCTCTGCTTCTTCCTGCGCTTCTTCGCCCAGTGGGTTCCTCTTGAACCTGGCTGCCGACTCGGCCAGCTCTTCCGTGACATCCTCAACCGCTAAATGGATAAAGTCCGTAATCTCTTCCACCTCCTCGTGCCCCTGAGCTTGAGAGGCCGAATACAGCATCTTGTTCTTATTGATGTTCTTTGATCGCTGCGGCCGGATTGCCATCTTCTGGAGAATTGGATAATAGTAGGCAGCTTTCTGACGAAGCCCATCGCTTCCATCGTGAACCACTATCATGACCTCATCATCGTACTTGTCTGGAACATTCGTCAGAGTTGCCGTTTCGTACGCACGCACTCGTTTGAACTTGAAGTAGGGCTCGCCATCCGCCGTCTTGTTGGTGACAAGCGACTCGTCATCTCTATCGGGATCTAGAACATCGAACTTGCGTTTGAATTTCAGAGCTTGCTCGGCCGTTTCAGTAACGAAAAACTCGTAGTCCACCACCGAGTCGGGAGGTGGATTTCGCTCTGGATCACGCTCATAAGCTTCTTTGGCTAACTCTCTCTCCCGCGTCTCAGCATTCGAGAGTACCATTGGCCGCAATAAACTGTTCTCGAGGCGCACATCATATGTCGAGCTCGACGGTACAGGGTTCGTGAGAAATTTGACACTGACATATCCTCCGGCATCGGGAGGAAATCCATCTAGGTCAGGTATAAGAGGTGTTGAGCTGAGCAGTTTGACGTTTCGTTTCGAGGGGTGTCGAACCCGAGCAGGGTCGTTGAGAAGAGAAGCAGCGCTTTGGAAGCCTTTCTCAACCTGCTCCTTGACATATTGAACAGAGTCCTTGTCCACATTCACAACGGGGTTCCTGAAGCGGCCTCCAGTATTATTGATCAGAGATTTAGATGTGGTGGAGTCGAAACGAGACTTAGATTGATGGGACGAAATGTATTCGGTTCGGCGCAAGAAAGAGACTCCAGAATCAGAGAACTTGGGCTTTCCAAGTGTCGAAAGAGGTCGAAGTAGTGCGCGATCGTGTGGGTGAGGTACTGGTAGGTTCAAAGGGGCTTGTATTGCTATAGCGCAAAGGTTAGCAGCTGTGGTCCATAGGTGCCGGTCTTACATACAGCTCTCATCGCCGTCGAATATTCCTGGCATTCCCACCAGGTCGAGGGGCATTCCAAGCTCTGCATCTGCTTCAATATTGAGGGGTTGATCTCGCGCCAGTCGTGATGCAAACCCCGGGTTTGTGTATTGCCCACTGGCGAGGCCAGTATTTGGGATGTCGAGGAGTTTTGGAGGGTTGGGAGGCGGCGGTAAGGCATTGGAATATCGTATCCGGGCAATATAGTCCTGGTGGACACTGCGGGGAGCTGAGGATGCCATGTTGATTGTTGATGAGTAGGGTTGGCGCAAGACTACCCTTTTGTCAACTTTTTTGACGTGTTGTCGAGTACGGAAATGCTAGCGCGAACGGACGAGGCTGAAGCCAAGCTTTGAGTTCTTAAGGTGAATTGGTGATCTGAACAGGGAACACTTCTTTTTTTAATTGTATCGATTTCCCAACGACTTAAATGATTCACCATCACATGTTTAATTTGAGGACCTGAAAGCTCGGGTAATTTATACATATTTTTTCTAACGGCATTCAACATACTGCAAAACCTGCAGGTTGAAAGTTCCAGGAGTTTTATATCCCAGTTCCTTAATCTATTCCGTGGCCACCTATAGCCTTGACCTTGGTGCACCCTTCCCTAGTATAATGAGAACACAAAAGGTATTATTAAGAGGCCGTGATTAAAAGTCTTCATACGCGTAACTGCCTTTACTCGCTTTTTTACAATGATCACAACTCAGAAGTTACATTCATTCGATCAACCTCAATCGCTCATGAGCTGTTCTTGGTGTATTTCGCTTTACCGAATGAGAACGGAACATAACGGTACTTGATCATATGTTGAATTTGTCTCCGCACTGAGTCTCATGTTAGAAATTACAGTGAAATTTTGATGGATGGAGAGCTTACTCGTAAGGGTGAACAAAATCAACCAGTATACTACCAAGACAGGCCAGAAAACAGGTACGTCAAAGATCGAAAACCATGTGCAGACGAATCCAATTGCGATAGCTCTAGTAGCTGAGTGCCAGAACTTGAATTCAGGGAGGCGTCGGATGAAAGGACGGAACTCCTCGTCTTGCTTTGTAGGAAGTCCACCCGCAGCGCCATCTTCCATATCGTTGTCTATGGCTTCATTGCTGGGATCAAATTTAGGTTGGAGGAAAGCGAGGAACAGGTTGAGTAGGTAGATTCCAAGGGAATAGGCAACTAAGAAAGGTAAGCCCATTGGAAAATGTTACAGCTAGCTTCAGGAAGTCATACCAATGTACCAGCCTTGCGCAACGAATATGCGGATGAAGAAGATTAGGAGGAGGCCAAAAGTCGCGATCCATCTATATGGAACATATGGAGTCGACTTGTCCAACCATGCTTGATATTGCTACAGATTCTCGGTCAGCAAGATTCTCTACAGGATCTCCTGCCTTCTTCTAGGTAACATACCCTTGAGAATTTCGAGGTCTGCGCTGTAACAGCCGCAAAAGGGGTTTGCTCAGGCTCCATAGAATCCATCCTTCCTAATTTATTTGCAGCGCGGAATTTGGTGGTTGGACGTTAAGTTGGATCGCAACTAAGGTAGTCTGTTATAGACGTTGTGAAAGAGGGCGTAGGGGGGTAGTGAGGTGGCTATTGAGATGCGTAGTCTTTTTCTTGAACACATTGCACCCAAGGAATTGGACGCGACTCGGTTTGGGCATTGCCAGTCTAGACCCACTGTAGGGGCTAGTACAGATTAGGTATAGAAACGCTTCGGCAATGGGGGAGCAACATAACCGAGCTTCAGCCGACGACTGGAGCTTCTTGTCCAAAACCATCGTAGGTCCAGATCATAACTCTAATTAACCTCAGAGTTGATCTGAGTTTTTCTAATAATTAGAAACTTTGCAACACACGCCAGTTTCACGAATATAGCAATCTCCAATCAGGTTTTTGCCGCTTATCACTAGGCGCCTATACAAAACCGGCCGCCCAACCATTACCCTGCCTGTCTCTGGATCTTATTAAGCTATCTCCACGATGAATTCACTTAGATGCTTGAAACCAGCCGTTTCAAGGTTCATCAAGCAATCTTCTCTCCCATCAATCACTAGAAGCTTTTCAGCATCAAGAATGAGCTCTTACGAATATATTGAGACGAGCGAGCCTCGACCTGGAGTCGGGCAAAGTGAGCTCCCCAATTAACTTCTCTGCCCAGAAATGAAGTGCTCCTTGCCAGTTAAACTTACTGACTTTACCCAGTAACACTTGCACGCCCCAAAGCACTGAACGCCTTGTGTACCCCGCTGATCACAGAATTGAACGAGGCTCTCTCCAAGTTTGATGCCTCGCCCAGCATCTCTGCCATCCTGCTTACTGGCTCCGAACGTGCCTTTGCTGCCGGTGCCGATATTAAGGAAATGGCTCCTTTAACCTTCAGCGAAGCCTACACGACCTCTTTCATAGAATCCTGGTCCAATCTTACCACCACTATCAAGAAGCCCATCATCGCTGCCGTGTCTGGCCATGCCCTTGGTGGTGGCTGTGAACTCGCATTGATGTGTGACATTCTGTATTGTACCGAAAAGGCGAATTTCGGACAACCAGAGATCAAGCTCGGGACGATTCCCGGTGCAGGAGGAAGTCAAAGATTAACACAGGCGATTGGCAAGGCAAGGGCTATGGAGTTAATACTCACGGGAAAGAACTTCTCAGGGAAGGAAGCTGGAGAATGGGGTGTTGCAGCAAGGACTTTTGCGAGCTGGGAGGAACTGATGGAGGGTAGTCTGGCAACCGCGGAGACGATTGCTGGATATAGCAAAGTTGCTGTCATGGCAGCAAAGGAGGTTGTGAATAAGAGCCAGGATCTGGGAATCAGAGATGGAGTGGAGTTTGAGAGACGGGTATTCCATAGCTTGTTTGGGAGCCAGGATCAGAAAATTGGCATGAAGGCTTTTGCGGAGAAGAAGAAAGCGGAGTGGACACATTCATGATTAAAGAATCAAAGCTAAAAGTCACGTAAAGAGATGAATTACCATTAATGTTGTACATATGATCTCTCTCTGACGTTTCATATTGTGCGTTGTTCCTCAAGAGATATCTAAATGCCATTTGCCCACCATACCAAAACTCCGATCAATAATGCAATGCTGTGCCATCATCTTTATGTACTCATCTAAATCATTAAAATATCTAAAGCTCTTCTATATAAGGGCGGCTCACGCCTGTCCATTCAGTACACCACCCGAAGCCAAAAATGCTCCTCCTAATACACTTGATTTCTCCTACAAGATTCTCCTTGTCTGCCGGGGCACTCACAGGAGATGGGTCAACGCAAATCAGCCCAAACCATTCCTTAGAAGTGCAAGTAGTGGCAGTAGTAGTAGCAGTGCTTGAAGTTAGACTCGGTTTGGGTGGTGGTGATGTGATAGGATGTGAATTTGATGTGGTGGAAGTCTCGTCATTACATCCAAAGAACAAGCCAGGCGTTTCACATGTTGGAGTAGACGATGAGGGGGAGGTAGTCGTAGGGTCATTACAGCCTCCAAAGAAGCCGGGCGATTGACAGGTAGTCGAGCTTGTTGGGGATGTAAGTGTTGCTGTTGCTTGTGGTGAACTACTTTTACTTGTAGTCGTTTCATCATTACACCCGAACCAGCCTGGAGTTTGGCAAGTCTAAGGATAAGCTAATTAGTTTTATGCGAATGAACGTGAATGAGGTATTGGATATCGGAATTTGTAGAATTCAGTAATCACATTGAAAAAGGAAGAAATTAATCTAGATACTTACGGTTGAGGTAGTGGTATGCGTACTGGTTGTGAAAGTTGATTCAGTGGTTGTTGTTTCACTGGTATTGTTAGTCAATCTCAAATTAAAAAGCTAGAACACTTTGCACATAAGAGATACTTACTCAAGGCATCCCCACCATCCAGGGGTTTGGCAGGTTGCCGTCCGTGTTTTCGTTCTAGTGGTAGACGTTGGTACTGAGGTGGCATCACTTTTGTTGCCCTCGACTTCTTTCCAGAGCGGACAGTCATAGCACTCCGGCGTGAATTTGCACTCTGGAACCGTCTGCCACATTTTGATAACATTGGCAATTACCCATATGATTTTATGGGTATATACGGAAACTCTGGTCCCGTTCACCGCCACAACATCATAAACACACTCCCTGCCCGTATGGCATGCACTTTCAAGGGCATATCCAGCATATGCACAGGATGCTGTTGCCCCATTACAGGTACCCATGAAAATAGGATCTGCGTTTTGCCCAAAGTGAAATGCTCCCGTGTAGTCACGTTGACCTGGTCTATTAGGATCGGTTCCAGGTGGAATTGGAAGACCTAATCTGTTTGCAGGGAGGGCGTCTGGAACAGACTGGAATGTTAGAACAGGGGCGCCATAAGTCAGACCCAACATGGCGCTAAGAGAGCCTCCAAGAGAATGGCCGGATAAGAATATTTGGGCATCTGGATACATAGCCGTGACATTTGAATAAAGGTGTCGAGCTGCCGCGTAGTACCGATTCTCCTTTCTCAAACTTTTCTTCAAACAACTGATATTGCAGGTGTATGTGTCTTGAGCACAGTCGCACACTTGACGGGCAAATGTGCTTCCTTGTTGACCACAACAGCAGCTGAAGAACAAATTGTCGTTCTCCTTATCGTTTGTTGTAGTTCCGTCCCCGTCCCATATAGCTAGAGACGTCCCTTTCAAACCTATCACAATCGTGGTGTTCTTCTCATCCATGAATAAGTATCCCCGAAGTCCGTCACCCTGCCACCCAAATCCGTCGTCATCAGTCCTATTGTAGCCTCCATTCACATCTTTCCAGTCTCCGGTGCCTGGTTTATCGACATATGCATTTGCCGCCATTTGAGCAAAGGTTAACACTGTATCTCTGTCTTTGATATCTGGTCCAGCCAGTGTGTCGATAGTCCATGCGGATGGGGACAGCGCCCAGTAACCCCCTTCTTCACGCGCCGCCGCTACCATTGGATCTATCACCGAGGGTCGCCTGTCTTTCAGTCGTTGTATTTTCATAGGGCTCGTTCGGATCACTAGGGGTCTGGTATCTTCTTCCAAGAGTCCTTCCTCGGTCTCCAGCCACATGGTTGACGCAGACTTCTGTACATCAAGTCGTTTGTGTATGCTTTGGTTTTGTATCCCATGATGCACTACATGACGTAAGGACTGCACGTTGGATTAGCTGATAGTATTGAAAGGAAAGCATTGAGTGACGCACAAAAAGATGCTCATTGTTAGACGGATGCTGAGGGGATGGTATCAAGGGCAATGGGTTGAGTATAGGTAGCGGCTGCTGTTGCTGTTGCTGTTGAGAAGGCGAAGAGGCCCCAACTGCTGGCGATATGGTGAGGAAGGAAAGCAGTAGGCCTGCCGAGACTCTGCCAGTGGACTGACACCTCATGCTGAAATATCTGAAGAGGACAAGAGAGAGGAACGACAAAAGAGAAGAGGCAAAAGCGTAAATGCTAAGGTACACAAGAGTGTGACATGAGCGTGTTGTTGACTTCAATACATTACGCAACCCGAGGTCGGGGTCATGAGGGCAACAGTATAGACAGCCTTATCGGTGCTGCTACTCTCCGATAAGGTAATCTGTAGTCTAGTGTTGTAGTGACTGAATATACGCAGGTCTTCTGTCATTAGGGTGCCAACGCCGCAGTGAGCATGCTGCTATGACCAGATTTACGCATATGGATTAGTGCTCGTGCTATCGCGTACAGTGGATTCAGATCCTCGTCATAGCTTCCACGGGACGAGGACGAGTAGACCAGGGTCAGTGCGAGACATAGCTGTTCCTCTTGGCGCATCCTCGTAAATGCTCATCGTATGGTACGGTACGGTACGATACGATACGAACCAAACAGCAGCAATTTGTCCCTCATACACGAATTTGAGAATGGGACTATTCGTGGAGATGTAGCTTTATTACATTGTTTCTACTTCACTCTCTGCCCTGTGAATTATTAGATCCATCCACCTGCCTTTAGCTGAAGCCTGAAGTTTCAAGAACTGGCAGATTCATGCGACGCGTGTGCCATAAGGGGTCATAAATAAATATCCTTTGGTATAGCTTCCTGCTCTTCACAGGTCTTGAAATCACTAACAGCATAGCCTTTCAGTTATCGGGTTTCATGGCGTCTTCAAATGCCAAAAATAACGATACGCAGCGGCCTCAAGAGCTAAAGGTATCCAAGTCCTTTTCAAGAGCTGAGCCAACCAGTCCCGCTCGACTCAGTCGAAATCAACGAGCCAGTACAATACAGAATGGAGCTGTAGCAGACAGGCCTCTTTCGGATAAGACAAATCATCTAAAAGATAAACCGCTACCCAACATGCGGCCAGATGTCGAACAAGACTCGGATAACGAGAACATAAGAAAGCCGGAAGGTAGCAGCTCAGAGCCTCTTGGTGGTCCTGAGGAGCTACCAATAGAGCTCGTGAGCTTAACGGACAGGTGGGACCCTTCGCAGTCCTCTTGATCACTCTAGTTCTAATCTTGTCTAGTTTTGTCGATTCATTGTCTGCAAAGGTACATTCAACACCTCCAAACGTCGAGAAGCTATCAGGTCTTTTTCAAGACTTCTACGAAATTGCTATCAGTCATGTAGATACTCATATCTCAGCCTTATCGTCACGGCAGCATCGGGAGAACTCCCCGGCACCTTCAATTACATCTATTTCATCCACCGCAAGCAAATTGAGGGCAAAGGCTACGTCCATAAGTAACAAAGATCGACCTAGAATACCAGTTGAGAGGAAAGAATCTGAACAGCAAATGCTGACTGTTGAAGAGATTGCTGAAAGGAAGCAAGCCCGGAAAGCCCTGGAGCTCAAAAGACTCGCGTTGGAAGAAGCCGTAGAGAAGAGGGTATGTGAGGGTATCTACGATCGAATATGGAGACATCGTAGCACGCAGGACGAGGCACAGGATGAAAAGCTTCGATCCAAAACAGCGGCTCTCTCTGTGGTTGGAATAGGATTGACTGAATTAGGAATCGATCTAGGTCAGGTATCCGCAGACAACCCTGATGCAACAGCGGAGAAGGAGAAAGAGGTACGAGAATGGCTAGAAGAAGCTAGAGAGGAGCTTGTAGCCATGAATGATGAAAGATATCCGCTGGGCAAGTTATTACACCTGAAGGCTGCTCACAAGAACATCGTGGATACTCTATCGCATTTTCATCCTTCTTCCTCCGCCGATGAGATACTACCAATGTTGATATACACTTTGATAACATCCCGTCCTGAAGGGACCGATGTCATAAGCAACCTGTTGTTTATACAAAGATTCCGAAACGAAACCAAAATGGATGGAGAGGCAGCATATTGCCTAACCAACCTGGAAGCAGCAATAAACTTCTTAGAAAATGTGGATCTGGCGACTCTTAGAGAGGATGAAGCACCTACTGGACCGCATAAACCTGCCACCCTAGAAAAAAAATCCGATCCATTGACTTTGGGCCCTTCACCGAAACTTTCTGCCCCAGAGGTTACCAAATCAAATGCAAAACCATCTATCTCGAAGACTTTATCGGCCTCCTCCTCTCTTCGCCCAGGAATACAGCCCCACAACCGAAGACTTAGTGATATGTTCCAGCCACCAGCACAGGTGTTTGGTGCAGCTAGCGACGCGATACTAGATACTGCTGATCAGAGCTTCAAGACTATTGGTAACAGTTTAGGGGAAAGTTACAAGTTTCTGGTAGGAAAATTGAAGGAGCGAGAAAGAGATCCCAAAAGTCCAGATATAGTAGTACCCAAAACGTTGGATGAGGCTCGGAAGCTCGTTAGCACGCCACCACCAGGAGACGATAACTCGATTCTCGGCAGGCCTCCGCGTGGAAAAGGAGTTGCTGATAGAAAACGCAGCGATTCTGGAGCAGAAAAACCAGAGGAGAAGCTTCTCAGTTTTATTGGCGGACGGGGAATGGCCCGTGAGAGGAGCTCTGATAGTAATCGAAGCGCTGCTAGCAGTAACAAATGGGCAACGTTGACAAAGGATAGCGACAAGAATCCATCTCCCGTGCCCACTCCTCCAGGAAATCCTGATCTTGTGGAGTCGATGCGGAACCTCGGAAACTCGCTCAATCCTATGAACAAGTTCGCCATGCCATCATTTCCCACTGCCTTTGGACGCCGCATACCTACGCCTTCATCCAAAATACCTGATGGCGGTGTTACCGAGCTAACTACTGTGAGCTTTCCTGTAGCTACCTGATTATACATTGACTTATCAATTTTCTTTAGGCATTCCCAGATCTGGTACCCGCGCTACCTCCAAAAGAAACGCAAAAGATTGCACCTCCTATCAAGCGATTTTTGGAGATACAGAACCCTGGAGACTTGAAGATTAGCGAGGTCCTGGAGCTTCTAAGAGATTATAGACGATTGGCTGGCGCATTGAAGGAATCGGGAGCATTTTAGGCAGTGTGGGTTGGTATTCTGACGGCGTTAGGAGGCGACTTTTTGGATCTGAGGGAAATACTCTGCGGCGCTCAACTGTTTGTATAACAGAAAAAGGATTTGTGTTTGCCAAACCAGGTCGAAGAAACGTAAACGGTAGTATTAATTACAGTCTGACTCTTTAACAATGATTGGTACGTGATTCGAGCAACTGTGATTCTACCTTAAGCTGCTTAAGTAGGTAGGGCTAGGCAGTGACAATGCGGATGCTACCAATCCAGTCCCTGTAAACTGCAACGTTCTCATCAGTAATAGATGTAGACCCATTCCACACCTCCCTCTTTCGTAAAGTATTGGCATACTATGAAGGGTTCATTGTCTGTAGTTTACCAAACTTCAACCTAGGAGAAGTCGAAAGCAGGGGACTGGTGATACGCAACTCGCCAGACAAATATAGTAATAGAGAATCTACTCGTTTTTAACGAGAGCTCCAATTTGTAGACCATTTTCAGTGGTATTCACATCCTAGGTCAGGCTTTGGTGCGTTTCAAATTTCAATGATTTTTCACCCCAGATCATAAATCTCCAATGGGGTTAATGTGCATGTACTGGAAAACAAGAAGCGCTTTACAAAACTGAAGATAACAAATGTGAGGAAGGTAAAACACGCTCCAGACATTTCAGATCTGCCTGCCTGGTACTTATGACTCAGTATCCTTCTTACTACACGTTTTTCTTGTACGAGATAAAGAAATGAGCCCTCTAGTCATCTAGTCATCTGAGCACGTAGTCTATTCACGTTGAGAAACTTATGATTCATTGGCTGTTATTATGGTAAGCCACAACGCCTTTTTATATTTCTCTTTCTGAATAACGGTTTATTACACCATCTTCAATATCTTAAGTTCACCTTCGAAAACCTTTTTTTTTTTTTTGAACAGCCTTGCTGGACAATTTCATTACTGAATAGCAAGCGTACTTTAGTGCGCCATTGTCTCCGCCAGTGATTACACGAAGTATTATTCGGGTT
>Ga0247810_10000573_pt1 | contig 36198 bp, 35 predicted proteins | sample UWRJL119311C1_FD_179918 | JGI IMG/M metagenome (GOLD analysis project Ga0247810, IMG submission 179918) | Plant litter microbial communities from Arlington Agricultural Research Station in Wisconsin, United States - UWRJ-L119-311C-1 | ecosystem: Environmental > Terrestrial > Plant litter >... | reverse complement strand
AATATTCTAACCCCGATTAATACACACATAATGAAAAGGTTATCAACAGAAAATGTTAGTATCGACTGTTTTTCTTAAAACTTATACTGATAAACTTTTAATAAAGGTTTCGAACACCCCTAATTTTTAATCCGCGAGAAATTTCTTAAACCCCTCAAAATCCCTCCCCAACTCCGCATATCTCTCCTCCCTTTCCTGAAGACCCTTCACCTGCACCGGCAGATTAATACGTTCTGCGATTTCCGCTGGAAACACCTCAGGAAACTTACAAGCATGCGCCGTTGAAAGAAAAACTTTTGCACTTTCACTACTTGGATTTTCTTTTGAATACGCTCTTGTAGCTAACCAGGCAATAGCAGTATGCGGACAAGCAACATAATCGTAAGTTTTAAAGATTGTGTTGATGGCTTCTAGTGTTTCTTCATCTGTAAAACGGTAGGCTTTTACCAGCTGTTTGATTTTTTCGGGATCGTTATTAAAAAGATCCATAATCCGAACCCAATTACTTGGTGCACCAACATCCATAGCATTGGCATAAGTTTGTACAGAGGGTTTTGTTTCATAAACACCGCTTGCTAAGAAACGCGGAACGGTATCATTGGCATTTGTAGCTGCAATAAAATGATGCACTGGCAAACCCATCTGATAAGCGAGTAGTCCGGCACCGATATTACCAAAGTTTCCACTGGGAACAGCAAACACTACTTCCTTCAAACCTTGACGTTTTAGCTGTGCATAGGCATTAAAGTAATAAAAGGTTTGAGGAATTAACCTCGCTATATTGATAGAGTTTGCTGAAGTCAGTCTAAATTTCGAATTGAGTTCTTCATCGGCGAACGCTTGTTTTACAAGTGCTTGGCAATCATCAAAAGTCCCATCAATAGCAATAGCTCTAATATTCTGACCATTTGTTGTCAATTGTAATCGCTGAATTTCACTAACCTTTCCTTTAGGAAAAAGAATGGTTACCCTGGTATTTGGCACCCCTAAAAAGCCAAGGGCTACTGCACCTCCCGTATCACCGGAAGTAGCTACTAATACATCCAATAACTGTTCTCCATCCTTTAAGAAATAGGCCATTACCCTACTCATAAATCTGGCTCCAAAATCTTTAAAAGCCAATGATGGACCATGGAATAACTCTAGTACAAAGGTTTCCTGGTCTAGCTTTACTACCGGTGCATCAAAATTAATGGCATCTTCAATAAGCATTTTTAGCTCATCTGCAGGTATCTCATCTTTTAATAAGGTTGATGCCACCTGATAAGCAATTTCACCTATGGTATATTGCTCAATATGATCAATAAATTCTTGGTCAAGTTTCGGAATCTCTACGGGCATATATAGTCCCTTATCTTGTGGCATGCTATTAAAAACAGCTTCTTGGAAAGAGACATTTAAAGATTTGTTGTTAGTAGAATATAATTTCATTTTTAATGGATCATGGAAGATGGATCATGGAAATGGTTTTTCTGCCATCTTCCCTAATCCATCTTACCTATTACATAATCTTCGGTCCTTCGGCATTTACCGAAGAAACGAACGCTTTACTATTGATATTTAATTTAGCCAAGTGTTGTTGTTGTGCTGCTGTAATTTTTCTCGCTGTCTCTTCATCTTTTGTAATGGCAAAAACTGATGGTCCAGAGCCAGAAATCCCAAAGCCAACAGCTCCGTTATCCATGGCCAATTGCCTAAGCAGATAAAAATCAGGAATTAAGATAGATCGCACTGGTTCTACTAGAACATCCTTCATACTTCTACCAATCAGGTCTATATCATTTAGATATAAACCGGCCACCAGACCAGCAACATTTCCCCATTGGGTAACTGCATCTTTTAACAGTACCTTGGCACGGATCATTTGTCGTGCATCTTTTGTGGGTACATCAACTTCAGGATAAACAATCGCTGTAAATAGATTTGAGGGCGTAGGAAGTGCGATCAGATCTAAAGGGTCATAACTCCTCACCAATACGAAACCACCCATTAATGCAGGCGCTACATTGTCTGCATGACCATAACCACAGGCAAGTTCTTCGCCCTTCATGGCAAATGGAACAAGTTCTTTGGCTGATAGCAGATTCCCCATCAGTTGATTAATAGCAAACAATCCAGCTACAGTACTTGCAGAGCTCGACCCTAACCCACTTCCGATGGGCATCTTTTTATGAAGTTCTATTTCAACACCTATATCTGGCCTATTGAGGTGATTAAGATAATGTTGAACACTGGCACTTACCGTGTTCTTTGCGGCATTCAATGGAAGCTTGCCATCATCTCCCGTTATCTTCAACAGTCGCACACCTGGCTCATCGCTTAACTTCATCACTACTTCGTCTCCCGGCTCATTTACCGCAAAACCTAAAACGTCAAATCCGCAAACTACATTGGCAACGGTAGCAGGAGCAAATACTTTTATTTCTTTCATTGTTATGGCTTATCGGTTAAGCTTTTATTTGTTGTAAATGATAATTTAAATGGGCAATATAATCTTCAATAAAATAGGAAAGCGTATGAAGCTCTACTTTCCCTTTTCCAGTGTCACAAGTGTGATTTAATTTATCTTCTGGAAGATGATCAAGCACACGTACGATCTGATCATTTAACAATTTCCAAAGCATTTTTACGTCCTCTATTTCCGTCGACTGATAATCTTGATATTTCACCCATTCATCTTGGTGATAAACAATTTTAGTTCCCTGCTCATATTGTCCAATTATAAATCGACGTAGATTATTTGTTGCGCTATCAATTAAATGGCCTAGTATTTCCTTTTTCGACCACTTTTCGGGCAAAGGTTTATCATCCCATTTTGCATCGGCAATACCTTTAAAATCGAGCATTGCTTGATCTCTGATTTCAATAAGCTCCGTTTTTGCTTGTAAGGCGAAATTCATACTTAACTATTTAAGGTACCTACATTAATGATATCGGCAAACACACCAGCCGCGGTAACCTCAGCACCCGCCCCTGGGCCTTTCACTACCAAAGGCCTATTGTTATAACGGTCTGTAGTAAAAGAGATAATGTTATCACTCCCTGAGAGCATATAAAATGGGTGACTATCATCTACCATCTGCAAACTGATTTCCACCTTTCCATTTTCTAGTTTACCGATATAACGTAGTACTTTTCCTTCACTTGATGCTTTATTTTTGAGCGCTTCGAAATAAGGAGCATTATTTTTCAGTTCAGCATAAAAATCTTCAACACTAGTTGCATTCAAACAAGCTTCTGGCAAGATGTTATCAATTTTAACATCTTCAGCTTCTAAAGGATAGCCTGCATCTCTAGCTAAAATCAACATTTTTCTCATGAAATCTTTACCATTCAAGTCATCACGGGGATCAGGCTCGGTATACCCTAATTCTTGTGCTTCTTTTACTGTTTCATAAAAACCGGCATCACCCTTAAAATGATTAAAAATATAAGATATTGTTCCTGATAGAATAGCTTCTATACGCGCAATTTTATCTCCACTCATCATCAGATCTTTTAAAGTTCTGATAATTGGTAAACCAGCACCAACATTAGTTTCGTAATAAAAATCTACCCCGAATTTACGCGCCGTATTTTTGAAGGTATCATATTGCCCAAAACTTGCCGAATTTCCAATTTTATTACAAGTAACTACAGAAATGCTCGCCTCAAATACGCTTTGGTAAAACGGCACTGGCTGAGGACTTGCGGTATTGTCAACAAAAACACAATTTGGTAAATTCAACGCTTTCATTTTGTCGACAAAAGCTGGCAAGTCTGCAGTTTCTCCTGCAGTCTCCAATACCTCTTCCCAATTGTCTAATGCAATACCACCTGCTGATAAAAACATTTTTCTGGTATTCGAAATCCCTACAACTTTAACCTGTAAATCATTATTCTTAGCTAGAAAAGGCATCTGAACCTGCAATTGTTTAAATAGGGTTTTGCCAATGTTCCCTGTTCCCAAACAAAAAACATGTAGGGTTTTATTCAGATCTGTATAAAAGGCATCATGTACTGCATTTACCGCCTTAGAAAGATCTTCTTTAGCAATAATTACCGAAATGTTATATTCTGATGAGCCTTGGGCAATGGCATGTACATTTACACCATTTCTTCCAAGTGCATGAAACAATTTTCCGGAAATCCCTGGTGTACGCTTCATATTTTCTCCAACAATAGCTAATACGGCCAACCCATTTTCAATTTCTGGAGCCTGAAGTTTCTGCGCCTGCAGTTCTAAATCAAATTCTTTATTGATCAGTTCAACCGCTTTAATGGCATCTGTTGGTTTTACGGCAAAAGTAATGCTATGCTCAGATGAAGATTGGGTAATTAAAACTACGTTGATCTGCTCGCGAGATAACAGAGAAAAAAGCCTTCCGCTAAAACCCGCCTTACCAACCATTCCGCTTCCGGCTAAATTGATAATGCTGATTTCATCAATTGAAGAAATTCCCTTAATTGGCAATGCGGTTGGTTTAGCACCATGGCGGATATAAGTACCTTCAAAATCACTATCGAAGGTATTTTTAATTACAATCGGGATTTTCTTTAAGAATGCCGGTGTCATCGTAGGAGGATAAATTACCTTGGCCCCAAAATAAGAAAGTTCCATCGCCTCAATATAGCTCAGCTCTTCCAAAGAAAATGCCTTTTTAACAATCCTCGGATCCGCTGTCATCATTCCGTTTACATCAGTCCAGATCTGTATTTCAGCTGCATTTAGGGCAGATCCCAGAATTGCTGCAGTATAATCACTTCCCCCCCTACCTAATGTGGTAACCCTATTGGCATCATTACTCGCAATAAAACCAGTTACAAAAAGCATTTTACCTGGATTATTCTCATAAAAATCCTTTACCAAGAAATCGGTAAGTTGCGTATCTACCTTTGCTTGACCAAAATTACTATCAGTTTTGATAAATTGAGTGGCATCAGCAAAAACGGCATCAGGAAAACGCTGTTTCGCAATATGACAGATCATAAAAGTACTACACCTTTCCCCATAACTTAATACCAGGTCCTTTGCTTGTAAACTTAGCTCCTGCAAATTATAGATGGCTTGTAGCAGTTCCTCAAGTTCATTAAAATAGATTTTAAGTTTGGTTAAGACTGGATTTTGAGCCGCAGCTGGTAACAAAGTTCTGATTACTTCAAAATGACGATTTTCAATGGCTTTCAACTCCTCACTGTAATCTTCTGCCAATGCGGCTTTTTCTGCCATCGATGTTAACAAATTGGTAACACCACTCATTGCTGATAAGACCACAACTGGATTTTGGGCCTTTGCCTGTTCCTTTTCTAGGATACCCAACAGGGCACTGATGCTTGTAATAGAACCTACGGATGTACCGCCAAATTTTAAGATGTTCATAATAAAGGGTTAAAAAAAAAGCGCTCCCGAATTTCGGGGGCGCTTTCTGTATTTTCTGGTTCAATTATACCACTAGCGTTTCCCCATCCGGTAATTGCCGGTTGTTGATGTAATAATGGTAATAATTGTGTTGTTAAAAATCATTCTCTGTTGTTGTATTTTCTACATCGCTAAGTAGGCGAATATTTTTTACAATGTCAAGGATTATTTGAAAATAATTGAAAAATTCTATCAAAAGCCTAATAAGGTTATCATTTTGAGAAAAGTTCACTCGCTTTAGATATGGTTATAATAGGCAAACCCACACTGCCATATTTTTGAAAGTTTTTATCACCACTAATGAAGTAATCCATTTTGTTTTTGAGTGCAATCTGGTACTGTAGCGCATCCTCAATATCCGGATTCTGATTTTGAAGCGCTAATATCGCCGTATCATGGCTTCCATCAACAATATGAATAACATCAAGAACTTTTAGAATAGTAGTTTTCGCTAGGATTGATCCGATGAACTTCGTTAAAAAATATCCAATGATATGAAGTATCGATGAACTCATGTAAAATCTTATTTTGGATTTTTGTTCTAACTCAAACAATGCCCTGATTTGGGTATAATTATCTCTTTTCAACACATAGTCTAAAATTATATTAGCATCCAAAAAGACTTTAGAAACCATATTTTTGGCTCCTTTCTTCGTAATATTGCTTCTTTAAATCGATATGCTCATCTAATTTAGGAATTTCTAATTTATCTATATATTCAATTAAAGTTTCTGAAGATGTTGTAGTTGAAACGTGTTTTAGATAGTTTTCAACCATCTCAGATATACTACTACCTATTTCAGCTGCATAGCTTTTGGCTTTCACAAGTACATCCTGTTCTATTGTTAAATTTACCCTAGCTTTCATAACCTAAATATACGCATAAAAATATAATTATGCGCATAATTTATAATTACGATTCCGATCTACTAGAAATTTAATTCACTTGAAACCCATTGCATATCGACCTACAACATCTGAAATTAAAGACTGCTACTAAACCCTTTTGCCAAATAGTTAAACATTTTACCTCTTCCATTTTACATCTTCCATCCTACACCTTACCTTTACATCCTCATATGCAGGGATTAGTTATAAAATCAACCGGAAGCTGGTACCAAGTTTACGCCGAAGATGGCAAGAATTACGATTGCCGCATCAAAGGTAAGTTCAGGATCCAGGGAATCCAGACCACCAATCCAATTGCCGTTGGCGATAAGGTAGGATTTGAGCTGGAACCAAACTCCGAAAATGGTGTAATCGACACTTTGCACAACCGTAAAAACTACATCATCCGCAAATCAATTAACCTCTCTAAACAGGCTCAAATTATCGCAGCTAACTTAGATCAGGCCTTTCTAATTGTAACACTAGCATCTCCAAGAACCTCATTGGGCTTTATTGATCGTTTTTTGGTTACCTCAGAAGCTTATCGCATCCCAACAAGCCTAATTTTTAACAAACTTGATCTCTTCAGCAAACAAGGATTGGAAATTTTGGCCGAATACAAAGCAATTTATGAGAAGATCGGATATCCATGTTACGAAGTCTCCGCACTAAAAGGAACTAATATTGATCATATCGAAGCGCTACTGAAAGATAAAACTACATTGTTTTCAGGGCATTCAGGTGTCGGCAAATCAAGCCTGATCAATGCACTACTCCCAGGTTTCGAAATTAAAACTGGTGAAGTTTCCGAATGGAGCGATAAAGGACAACATACAACTACCTTCGCAGAAATGCATACCCTACCATTTGGAGGCTATTTGATTGATACACCAGGCATACGTGAACTGGGCATCTTCGACATTAAACCAGAAGAACTGAGCCATTATTTCGTAGAAATGCGTGAACGCTTAAATCAATGCCGCTTTAACAACTGCCGTCATGTAAATGAACCTGGCTGTGCCATTATCAAAGCAGTTGAAGACGGTGAAATAGAGATAAGCAGATACGAAAGCTATCTAAGTATCTTTCACAATAACGATACCAGAGCATAGCTTATTAATATTCTCCTAGTTAGCCTAAAGATCTCCTTTGATTCCTTTTGGCTTTATCTCTCCCGTAGGCTCTAAAAACTCCTTAAAATAGCTACATTCATTAACCGCTATCTGATAGTATGGTGTCGTAGCATATTTCATCTTCATTTCCTTAAAATAACGATTCTGATAGAATACGCGTACCTGATCTTCATAACCATACCCCAAATTTTCAAGCCTTTTCTGTTCGCACCTAGCAATCATGAAGGTACATTTTGCTTTAAAATTATGGTCTTTGCTCAGTGATCTCGCTTTCTCAAACATAAGCTTTGCCGTACTCGCCTTTTTATAGTCTGCATTATAGTTATACGCAAATTCTGGATGAGAAAAGATATGTGAATCATAACTAATAAAATGCCAAGAATTCCCAAATTGACCAGTCTGATAATTGCCGTTTCCCAATTGATAATAGTAACTGGCAGCAGCTATGGGTTTTTTCATAATTAGCCGCTGTAGATTTAGCATCTTCACAGCAAAAGTCTTTTTGTTTAGGGCATCAGACCTTTTCGCATACCTCTTTGGAAAATCCTTTACCGTTTCTACAAAAGAATTTGCATATCCCTGCCTAACCAATTGATTACCGTTTTCCAACCATGTAGTTTCTTCCGGAACGAACCATTTATAGTTTTTGGAAAGTTTATTGAAACATTGAATTGCTTTAGCATATTGGTGCGCCCTTAAATAGGATGTCCCCTGAAGTTCATAAAAATCATCACTTTTCAATTGCTTAAAACCACCTATCAAAAAGCCAACAAATTTATTTGGACCATTATTAACACTATAATTAGCTAACTTTTGCAACACTTTTGGACTTAGCGCCTGATGCCAAAAAATAAAGGTTTGATAGCTCATCACATCCGAAAATGAGTTTTTCTTGGGTAATCGGTATTGTAGATCACCCTTTAACATAGCCAATGCAGCCCTTGCAGTATCTCCCATTTTCGCATAGGCAGGAGCCAAAATTTGCTGGTACAAACTCCTCGTCGTGTTTGTAAACATCATCTGGCGCTCACCCCAGTTATAATACTTTTCTTCAACCTTGTTCTCCGCAAAACGTTTGCCATCTAACCATTTTAAAGCCGGAATAAAATCATCTTCATCAAAAGTCTCACCCTTTTTTATTTGGGCCGCCTTGATTAACAGCTCCGTGATCCGATATTGATCATAAAGCCTTGCACTTAATTTCACAACATTGACCCGTTTTAAATACCTTAATGCCAAATCTGATTTATGCTCCATCCACGATAGATAAGCCGCAGTAATTAACCCAAATTGTGGCTGTGCATATTTTCGATCTGACGATAGCTTTAAAGCAAAATCTTTAACTTTAGTTAAATGGATTAAATTAGCTGACCTTAAACTATCGGTGTTTCTGGAACTATAGGGATAACTATCATTATAAGCCTCGAAAAAGTCATAAGCTATTTTATGCTTTTCCAATAAATTCTGCTCCAGCTTATTGACTTCCCTTACCAATAACGCAGCCACTAACGGTGAATTTGGTTCGCAGTTATAGGTCTCTACCAAATGTTCGAGATCCGAATCTGCCTGCCTAAAACCATTGATTGCCCATATATTGGCTTTCTCTTCATCATTCTTTGCATACCTTAATACGTTCGCTATACTTGCTTTTGTAGAAAAGTAGTTACGATAGGATACAATCCTACGCTCAGGACTGTTGGCAAACACTTTGGAGAATAAATAAGCTGCCTCGTCTTTCTTCCCTTCACCACTTAAAGCACCAGCATACAAAGACATAGCCCAACCCTTTACCGAACTCTTTAAAGGATTTGTTAATATATATTTTTCATAGATCAGCTTGCTATCTTCATCTCTGTTTGCATAACGATACATTCGCTGCGACTGATAAGCATATCTTAATTTAAAAAACTGTGTATTGCTACCACCTATTGCCCTTTCAGCAGCCAAAGCATTTTTACTTAAAGTACTACTATCCCTGGTCACCGTATGCCAAAAACTGTTGGTATTAACCATCATCGGCTCAATCTCCTTAGAGAATACATAATATGTTAATGCCTCATCATTTCTCGCAAGTGCCCTTAAAAAAGTATTCTTCTTAAGGCTATCAGGAAAGGTAGACATCAATCTGCTCGAAAAATTAACCAGTTTCACATCCGTTGCACTATCAGTTTCATACATGATCTTATGTACATCTTCTTGTTTTACCCCTAAATATTTCGCCCATTCGGCACTGTTCAACTGTGATTCTTCAGCTATATCTTCTTCACTATTAAGGTACAACATTCCGTTAAAAGCAAATGGCATATATGCATCCCCTTGTACATTGTTATGAAAAAAAGACACATAATAATCATAGGGATCCTGTTCTGGTCCACAAGCAATATTAATGGCAACTTCCCCGAAGAAAAAGGCAAAAAAACTAATAAAAAATATAATTGACTTTTTCCAGCTCATGGATTGGATAATTTTTAAGGAGTTGTTCATCGAGATGATAGTACACTAAATTTATAGGTTTTTTTGATAAATGAGAAGATAAATATGTTGCAATTTCTTTCAGTCTTTCCATGCGACTTTCTTCAAAACGTACTTCCCAATTTTTACGAATTCCAAAAGCTGGAAGTTCTGTTTTTGCCCTATAAAGACCATTCTTTAATGCATCAAATAACAAAGGATTTTTTAAATCTGCTACTTTTACTCGCTTTGATATTCCAGCATAAGTCCTATTATCAAAAACAACCGACCACGAAAACAATGGCAGGCCAACATCGACATCCATCGGATAATTACTCAGGTTTTTCCCTGCATATTTTTTAAGCTCTGCAGCATCCAAAATAGAATTTTGATTTCCATATTCCCTCAGGTTCCCCATATTATAACACATTAACAACACCTTATTAACTGGAGGAATCCCACTCTTAACTTGGTTTTTAAGTTGATGCAGTCTCAACGTTACAGATATCAACCTGCCTTTCTGAAGCTTTACAATTTCCCTTAAGAAATAGAAATAGTTCTCCTTGGTAGTTTCCGTCCAATCACAATCAATTTGCAACTCTTTAAACGTTATTTTGCCCGATTGCCCAATCCTGTCCTTCACAAAACCCGAGATATTTTGAGCCAATTTTTTAAGCTGAAGTTGGCTCTTCCCTTTCAGCACATTGTTTACAATGAAAACTACCGGAACAATTTCAAATGGCTTGGGAATTTGATCCGCGAAACTGATGGGCGCAACTGGAACTGGATTTTGATTTTGATCATCAACATCCATAATTCTTACGTATAATTTTTTGCTTTTAAAGCTGTCCAAATAGGATATTTCAATTTTATTTGCTTTATAAACGGTCTTCCAATAATAGAATGAAATATCAACCTGCCTATTTTGTTGACAAGCAGTTAGTAGAATTATAAAAAACAATATATACTTGCACTTCATTAGCTAAAACTAACAATAAACTGCAAATAGGTTTACAAAATTTGTCATTTTACCTGACCAATGAACAATTGAACTAATGAGCTAATGAACTAAAATATGAGAGCAGTAATTCAAAGAGTAACAAACGCAAGCTGCAAAGTAGATGACCAGCTTACCGGCGAAATAGGTAAAGGGTTTTTGGTATTGTTGGGCATTGAGAATGAGGATAACAATGAAGATCTAGAATGGTTAGCACAGAAAATTGTGAACATGCGTATTTTTGGTGATGAGAACGATCAAATGAACAAATCACTGGCAGATATTGATGGAAATATCTTATTGATCAGTCAATTCACCTTATATGCATCCACAAAAAAGGGAAATAGACCAGGTTTTACAAGGGCTGCCAGACCAGAAAAAGCCATTCCGATGTACGAAGAAATGATAGAAAAGTTAACTTCATTGTTAAACAAAAAAATTCAATGTGGCATTTTTGGTGCCGATATGAAAATCAGTCTATTAAATGACGGTCCTGTTACCATAGTAATAGACACAAAAAACAAAGAATAAAGCTAAAGCCTATAATCAGGCCATTAGCCTATTAATAAGAAATACAATGACAATAACAGAAGCACAAGAAACCGTTGATCAGTGGATTAAAACCACAGGGATCCGTTACTTTAACGAACTCACCAACACGGCGATCCTAATGGAAGAGGTAGGTGAAGTTGCCAGGATCATGTCTCGAAAATATGGAGAACAGTCATTCAAAAAGAGCGATGAAGAAGTTAACCTCGCTGATGAGATGGCAGATGTTTTATTTGTCTTAATCTGTTTAGCCAACCAAACCGGAATTGATTTAAACGAAGCATTTCTTAAAAATCTTGAAAAGAAAACAATAAGAGACACAGAAAGACACCGCAACAATGAAAAACTGAAATAGGATTTTAAAATATAATTAAATCAATCACAGATTACTCTAAAAATATAGTTTAGCAATAATCTAACAAAATCTAATCTGTGCATCTGTGGCAAGCTAACCATTATACTAGAAGCAGAAACCTATGTTTTCTATGTGACTATGTGGTAAAAAAACTTAAAGCCTAGCTTCGTTCCCTTTGTGGTGGCATAACCATTTGTCCTTCACAGCGTAGAGCCTGTCCCGCAAGTGCGGGATCGAAACGAAAAAAATATTTGTAAGTTAACACAGAATCTGTTGCAACAACTAAGCAAGCAGGTATATACCCAGTCCCTAAACATCAACTCCGGCAAACACTGAGGGGAACGGACTTCCCGACTTCCCGACTCTCTAAAGAACAGCCCTAATCTTAGCAGCGGCTTCAGCCAACTCCTCTTGAGAAGGTTTTAATTTTTCTTTACTAAAATTCATGTCACTTACATTATTCATCGGAATAAGATGGATATGTGCATGGGGAACCTCCAATCCAATAACTGCTACGCCAACTTTTTTACATGGAAAAGCTTCCTTTAGTCCTTTTGCAACAATTTTTGCAAACAGCGTGATCCCGAAATAACTTTCATCATCCATGTCAAAAATATAATCGATTTCCTTTTTAGGAATAACCAGAACATGGCCCATTACAAGAGGATTTACATCTAAAAAAGCTAAAAACTCAGTAGTTTCTGCTACAACATGTGCCGGAATTTCTCCGCTTACTATTTTTGAAAATATGCTCATAGTTTAAATGTTAAAGGAAAGATGTATCATGAAAGATGGAAGATGTATCATGGAAAATGTAAAGGCCTTCCATCATACATCTTCCATTATACATCTTAGGCCCCTATTTACCTAGAGATCTCTAGGATTTCAAATTCTATTTTACCTGCTGGTACCTGAATCTCAGTTTTATCACCAACAGATTTGCCCAATAAACCCTGTGCAATTGGAGACTTTACAGAGATTTTCCCTGTCTTTAAATCCGCCTCGCTCTCTGCAACCAATTGATAAGTCATTGTTGCACCATTCTTAATATTTTTAATCTTAACAATAGACAATGCTAAAACTTTAGAAAGATCAAGTTTACTCTCATCAATCAACCTCGCAGTCGAAAGCGTTGCCTCCATCTTTGAGATCTTTGCTTCATGTAATCCCTGTGCTTCTTTAGCTGCATCATACTCTGCATTCTCAGATAAATCCCCTTTATCCCTAGCTTCAGCAATTGCCTTAGATATTGCCGCTCTTTCTACAGTTTTCAACCTGTGTAATTCCTCTTTCAGTTTATCTAAACCATCTTGGGTATAATAAGTTACCTCTGACATAATTTTAATTATTCTTTTATAAGTCTCCTAAAAAACAAACAAGACTACATCGGCATTTAGCCTACATAGTCTTGCTTCAATTAAAACGAAGATATAAGGCAATTCTTACAAAAGCAAATATTTTAAGCGAAAAACTTAAAAAGAGAATCAGATCAAAGGAGAATTTGTAATAGCTTTTAACTTCAACCAATATGGATCTCTTGATTATCTATCAGGTATACATCCAGCCCTTTATACATTAACATTTATAGCTTCCCGACATTCGGACTCCCGATACAAATCTTTTAAACACTCAATCCTTATACATCATCTCCAGCAAACTTTGAGGGGAAAGGACTTTCGGACTTCCCAACTTCCCCGACTTCCTGACTCCCCAACTATTCCCTATCTTAGCCCTCTAATCTCAACAGTATGAAGAAAATTATTCTAACAGTGCTACTACTCTCAAATGTTGCTGCACTCTTTGCCCAAGAATTATATATGCCACGTAACATCAAAGCAGCCTATCAAAAAGGAACTAGATCAACCGATGGTAAACCAGGAAAAAACTATTGGCAGAACCATGGTAAATATAACATGGAAATTACCGTAGATCCTACCACTAAAATAGTAAGCGGAACAGAAACAATAGCCTATTCCAATAATAGTTCAGATACTTTAAAATCTATCGTAATTCGCTTTGTAAATAATCTCCATAAACCAACCTCGGCACGTGGAGGAACCGTAAGCCCAGATTTTCTATCTGCCGGACTAACCATTACCAGCCTTAAAATTAATGGAGAAACCTACAATGTCAATACTAAATCATGGGGCACTGTAGGTGAGGTGAAATTAAAATCACCACTCCTCCCTGGTCAGAAAACAACATTGAACATTGACTGGAACTATCCTTTATCAAAAGAAAGTGGAAGAGAAGGCCAGATTGATGCAACGAGCATGTTTGTTGCTTATAGCTATCCCAGAGTTTCGGTTTATGACGATTATAATGGATGGGATAGACTGCCACATACCGATCGTCAGGAATTCTATAATGACTTTAACGATTATGTATATGCGATCAAAGCACCCAAAAATTACGTAGTTTATTCAACCGGAGACTTCCTAAACCCTGATGAAGTTCTACAACCTGAATATGCAGCACGTTTAAAAAAATCCTACACCAGTGACGAAATTATTCATGTAGCTACTGAACAGGAAATGAAAGCCGGAAAAGTTACCTTGCAAAACGACTGGAATACCTGGAAGTTTTCAGTAAACAATATTGTTGATGTTTGTTTTGCGCTAAGTAGCTCCTACATCTGGGATGCGGGAAGTGTAATTGTCGATCCTAAAACCAACAGAAGAGTGAGCACCCAAGCTGCCTATGATATCAAAGGAACAGACTTTATCAACTCTGTAAAATACAATAATTATGCATTGGCCTGGTTTTCGAACAACTGGCCTGGCGTTCCTTATCCTTTTTCTAAAATGACCGCTTTTCAGGGATTTGCAGACATGGAATACCCAGCAATGGTAAACGACTCGCAAATGGGCGATGCTAAATTCGCACAGTTAGTTCAAGATCATGAAATTGCACACACCTACTTCCCTTTTTATATGGGCATTAACGAAACACGTTATGCTTTTATGGATGAAGGCTGGGCAACAACACTGGAATATTTGATTGGCATTGCTCAACATGGTAAAGAAAGTGCTGATCAATTTTATAAGCAATTTAGGGTAAACAGTTACATCAAAGACAAATCAGCTGAACAAGACCAACCTATTATTACCATGTCTACACAGGTTTCTGGGGCAGGATATGGCAACAATTCTTATGGAAAAGCTTCCCTCTCTTATTTGGCCTTAAAAGATTTACTGGGTGATGTAGTTTTCAAAAAAGCTTTACATAGTTATATGGACAACTGGAATGGCAAACATCCAATTCCTTGGGATTATTTCAACTCTTTTAACACCGCTACAGGCCAAAATCTGAATTGGTTTTTCCAAAACTGGTTCTTCACCAATAACTACCTAGATCTAAAAATTGTAGGGACAGAACCTGTTAAAAAGATTGGAGATTTTGCAATCAAAGTTAAAAACGTTGGTGGTTTTGCTATCCCATTTGATGTGGTGGTAACCTATACCGATGGGACTAACACACGCCAGCATTTTTTTCCACAAGTTTGGAAACTCAACCAAAGCACTACCAGCTTAATACTTAAAGTGGACGCAAAAAAATCTGTCAAATCAGTTTTGATAGACAATGGCATCTACGTAGATGCAACACCAGAAGATAATACTTGGACAAAGAAGTAGTTATTAATTATTTATTCCCCTATGGCTTCTAATTAGCCTTGGGGGAATTTAACACTTATCTAAAAAACAAATCTGTGCATCTGTGGCTAACTAACCATTATACTAAAAACAGAAACCTATGTTTTCTATGTGACTATGTGGTTAAAAACCTGATATCGTCAGCGTTTGCAATGCGGATGCCCTAAATTAGCGATTGCATCGCCTCACTGCAAAACAAAAACTATTACCCATTGCTTGCAGAACACTTTGGCTCATGCTTCACCGGGAAATTTAGAGAATTGGCAATAAAACACATTTTGTTAGCCTCTTCATGTAAGGCATTCGCCTGATCTATTTGCCCTGCATCTGAAATAAGAACCTCTGGATACAATTTCACTTCTTTAAACTGGCCACTTCCATCCGCATTTTCTACCATCGAACCCACAGCATTATCCTTATATTCTATCACTACGATTTCGTTTTTGGAACAGAGGTGTAGATACCATAGCATGTGACAAGAAGAAATAGAAGAAAGCAACAGGTCTTCTGGATTATATTTTGTCTTATCACCTAAGAAAACAGAGTCTGATGAACCTGAAATTGGTGGCTTATTTACTATTGAAACTACAAAATCACGATCGTATGAACGATAATCCATTGTACCAGAACCCTTATTTCCAGTCCATACTAAACTGCTTTTATATTGATGTTCTTTTGCCATACATTTGGTTATGAGTTATAAATGATGCGTAAGCCAATCAATTTGAGCGACTGGGATTACCCTTAAAGCAATTTAAGAATTTATAAATTGATTTCCGCTAATTTTTCTGCCAAAACCTCAGAAATCTTCCGATACGAATCGAAAGTCCAACCACCAACATGCGGAGTTAAAATCACACTTTCACAAGCCTTAAGCTCATTAAACCAGGTTTGTGAAGCCAAAGCAGGAAACTTTTCTGTTTCCAAAACATCCAATCCAGCGCCTAAAATCTTTCCTGATTTTATCCCTGAAAGCACGGCAGCTGTGTTTACAATCTCTCCTCTTGCCGTATTGATCAGAAAAATGGGTTTCTTGAAATGATAAAAGTATTCTTCATTTACCATTTGTTTCGTCTCTTTAGTTAATGGAATATGCAAACTCAGTACATCACTATGTTTTACAATCTCTTCCATACTAACTTCACGAACAAATTCACTGCTGAAACCTGTTTTATATTTATCATAAGCGATTACATTTACTTCAAAACCTGCCAATTTACGAGCCATTTTCTGACCCATAAAACCGTATCCGATAATCCCAACTGTCTTGCCCTTCAATTCAAAACCACGATTGCCTTCCCGATCCCAGATCCCATTTCTAATTTCCGCATCTGCTTTCCGAAAATTATTCATCAACGCCAACAATAAGCCCACGGCATGCTCACCAACAGCATCATTATTTCCTTCAGGTGCATTGATCAGTAAAACATCTTTTTCTGCTGCCACTGTTGCATCTATATTATCCAAACCAGCGCCTGCCCTTGCTACAAACCTCAGTTGTGGAGCTGCATCAAAAAGTTCTTGATCTATCCTGAATTTGGTTCGTACCGCAATACCAACATAATCCTTAATGATCGCTAAGGTTTCCTCTCGGGTAATTAAGGATTGATCATCCACTTCAAAACCTAATGCCGTTGCCTTTTCTTTAAAAATTGGATGAAGATCATCAACAATTAAAATCTTTTTCGCCATAACTTATTTTATCTTTTCCAATGTTTGCTCAATCCAATCCTTAAGATATGGATCTAATAGAATACCAGGATGAACACCAACACTTTCATAGGTCAACTCCTTGCTCGATCCATTCATATCTGTCGGATAAAATGCAAAACGTTTACTCGGCAAACTTAACGTATTACCATAATTGCTACCATAAGTGATCATCCCGCTAGAGCGCTCTCCTAAGGTAACTACATTTTTTTGATCCTTTAATCTGATAATAAATTGTTCCGCATTACTCATGGTATAGGCGTTTTGAAGCAAATAGATCTTTCCGCTATACCTCGTCAAATAAGAAATAAACTGACCTGATGTTTTGTAACCACCTCCAGTATTGCTCCTTAAATCCACAATCAGGTTTTGCGTATTGATCTTTGATTTTACACTATCGAAAAATTCTGTTGCCTTTTTAATATTTGTATTAGATGATGAAAAGCTGCTTAACCTTAAGTATCCAACTTTTTCATTAAGATCCCGATACTCATAAAGCTCGGTTGTTTTCCCTAGCTCGTTGTACTTTGTTTCTTTGGTTTTTCTGTAGCCTAGACCAATCAATCCATCATTGATCAACTTCACATTTCTGCGGATCATATAGGAACTTGGCGGATTTAAAAATTGGATACAATCAAATGACCCAAATTTATTCTTCATCAGGATCGCTGTAATTATGCCACTTTCAATACTTTGCACATGGTATTCAGGTCCTGCTTTTTGGAAGATGGCGTATTTCTTTGTTCCGAAATAGTATAACCCTTCAATGCTATCTTTGGGTGTTTGTTCAAGCCTTTTAATGAGATCTGCAGCAGGCAATTCGGCTTTTAAGAACTTAAATTTATAGGTAGAATCAGCGGCTCTGTAAAAACCAAGATGATTATCTTTAATGGGATATATAAGTTGAGCTAGTTTTTTAAATACTTCAAAGTCATCTGCAGTATTCATTTCCTTCCGCAACTGCTGATATAACTGTGCGTAGGATGCATCGTTTTTCAATTGGTCCTTATAAGAAGGGAGTTGCTTAATGGCCTGATAAAGAAAGTCTAAGTCGGCGATATTCTGTTCTTCCTGTGCCTTAAGATGTAGTGTTAACGCAAAGAATAAGATGAAGGAAAGTAGTTTTTTCATATCATAACAGATGAAAAAAAGGGAGCTAAGGTTGCATCAATGCCGACAAATGCTGTGTTAAAATAATAAAATCCTCAACACTCAACTGCTCGGCCCTTTTATCGAAGAAAGGATGATTGTCCATCTTATCCTTTGGTATCGTTCCAGATAATGCATTACGCAAGGTTTTACGGCGTTGATTAAATCCACCCTTTACCGTACGCCAAAACAGCTTTTCATCACATGGCAAAACCGCAGTACTATTTCTGCTCAAACGAATTACACCAGAATTAACCTTTGGTGGTGGATTAAAGGTACCCGGTTTTACAGTAAATAAATATTCAATATCGTAATATGCCTGGATCAGTACGCTTAAAATTCCGTACTCTTTAGTGCCTGATTTTGAAGCACAACGCTCGGCAACCTCCTTTTGAAACATCCCTACCATCTCTACAATATGGTCTTTATGCTCCAGGATCTTAAATAAGATTTGTGAAGAAATATTGTATGGGAAATTTCCGATTACAGCAAATTTGCCCTTAAAAATTGAAGTTAAATCAAGTTTCAGAAAATCACCACTAATCAGGCGATCTCCAAGCTGTGGATACTTTTCTGCCAAAAATGCAATTGATTCTATATCAATATCAATCAGAAATGTTTCTAAATCAGCTCGCTCAAGTAAAATATCAGATAAAATCCCCATTCCAGGTCCAACCTCTAAAACTTGATGGTATTGATCCGTATGAACCAAACCATTCACTATTTTCTCGGCAATTTTCTTGTCAGTTAAAAAATGTTGGCCTAAATGTTTTTTCGCTTTTACTAAACTCATACTTTGCTTTTTTCAACAAAACGTAAATACTTACGCCCTGTAAAGTTAAGGTTTTTATCTGCGTATCTAGATTTTGTTTAACTTAACCCAACATAGCGTCATACTCTTAGTGTACAGAATGACATAGCGAATACGTTAGCATTGAAGAAAGCAATATTGAAAATAGGTAAATGGTAGGAGTATTGTAAGTAAATGGTAGGTAAATGGTAGATAAATGGTGACTTAGAAATACTTAGTGTATGTTAAATAGCGAGCTCCGTGACCTTTGTGTCTCTTTGTGGTGAAACCATAAACATCCTGCCTTCACTTTGTGGTTAATATTTATATTCGCTAATTTGCGCTAAAATTCTTGAATAGATCATGAGCGATAAAGTTAAAATAGGAATCAGCGTAGGCGATATTAATGGTATAGGTTTAGAAGTAATCTTGAAAACTTTTGCCGAAAGTAAAATGCTCGATTATTGCACACCGATAATCTATGGTCATAGCAAAGTAGCATCTTTTCATCGCAAAGCATTACATCTCAACGATATCGTTTTCAATATCATCACCCAACCAGATGCGGCAAATCCACGTAAAGTGAACATGATCAACTGCTGGGAAGAAGATGTGAAAATTGAACTGGGCAAAGCAAATGCAACGGGAGGCAAATACGCTTTATTATCTTTACAAAAAGCAACGGATGATTTAGTGAGTGGTAAAATCGATGCATTGGTAACTGCTCCAATCAACAAAAATAATATTCAGTCGGAAACTTTCACCTTTCCTGGCCACACCGAATATCTACAAGAACGCAGTGGTAGCAACGATGTACTCATGTTCTTAATCAGCGAAACATTACGTGTTGGGGTCGTAACTGGTCATATTCCAGTATTAGACGTACCTAAAACCATTACCAAAGATAAAATCGTCAAAAAACTACAGTTAATCAACGAGAGTTTAAAAAAAGACTTCTGGATTGAAAAACCGCGAATTGCAGTTTTAGGACTAAATCCTCATGCCAGTGATAATGGACTTTTGGGCAATGAAGAAGCTGACATTATTTATCCTGCCATACAGGAAGCTTTTGACAAAGGCATCATTTGTTTCGGGCCATATCCTGCTGATGGTTTTTTTGGAAATGGAACCTACAAACAATTTGATGCTGTTTTGGCTATGTATCACGATCAGGGATTGATTCCTTTCAAAACAATTGCTTTTAGTACAGGTGTAAATTATACCGCAGGGCTAAAATTTGTTAGAACCTCGCCCGACCATGGCACAGGCTATGATATTGCGGGCAAAAATCTGGCCGACCCGACATCATTTATGGAAGCCGTTTTTGCCGCCATCCATATTGTTAAAAACAGGAAGGAACAAGAAAGCCTATTGAAAAACCAGTTACGTAGTGGAGGCAAACTAATCGAAACTGCAAGCGACGTGAAAGACGATGCAAATTAAGCAATAAGCAAATTATTAAATTAGCGTGTATGAAATTATCACCAATTGTTGAACCAGCTGCTTTAATGGCATTAAATGACGCTGAGAACCTAGTTTTAGTCGACGCCAGTGCCGGTTCAAAAGCAAGATACGATGAAAAACATCTAGCGGGTGCTTTATACATTAACCTCGATACTGACTTAGCTAACATCAATGACTTTGCGATTGGCGGAAGGCACCCCTTACCAAGCCCAGCAGATTTCGCTAAGGTTCTAGGGCGATTTGGAATTGATAAATCCAGCCACGTAATCATTTATGACGATAAGAATGGGGGTAATGCTGCAGCACGTTTCTGGTGGATGTTAAAGGCAATTGGGCATGAAAAGGTTCAATTACTAAATGGAGGTTTTCAGGGGGCAGTTGATGCGGGCTATCCTACAGACGCTGAGAAACCACTTATTGAAAGCAAAGCCTCCTATCCTGTCAACAATTGGCAATTAGCCGTTGCTGATATTGATGAAGTTGAAAAAGCAAGTAAATCGGGAAGCCAAACAATTGTTGATGTAAGAGATGCCAAGCGTTTTGCCGGGTTAACAGAGCCGATTGACTTAATTGCTGGGCATATTCCTGGTGCTATTAACATTCCATTTACCGAAAATTTAGACGAGAAAGGATTTTTCTTACCAGAAACGGAGTTAAAAGAAAAGTACCTAAAAGCATTAGCTGGTCTTAAGTCTGAAAATGTTATTGTTCACTGTGGTTCTGGTGTAACTGCCTGCCACATGTTATTGGCAATGGATTATGCGGGTTTGGAAATCCCTAAATTATATGTGGGCTCTTGGAGTGAATGGAGCAGAAATGAGAAAGATATGATTTTAGCAGAAAATGGTTAAGCCTGGATTAGCCGAATAGTTTTCTTTTCACATCCTGCAAAATTATTAGTTAAAAAAAAATGATGCGAACCTAATAGTTTTCTCCTTTTACATTTCACTGCAACAATTTAACTATCAAACAAATATTAACTGATTCTATTTTTACAAAAACATTTCATTTAATAAAATTATTTTCTACCTTTGCAGGCTAAAATTTAGTTACAATTGAAGGCATTAAAACAATTTTCAATCCCTTTTACAGGCTTAAAATTGGGCAAACATCAATTCGATTTTGAGATTGATAAGGGCTTCTTTGATGCATTTGAGTACTCTTTGGTAAAAGATGGAGCACTTAAAGCTACGCTTGAATTGGATAAACAAGAAACGATGTTGATTTTGAACTTCCATATCTGGGGTACGATCCAACTGAACTGCGATAAATGTTTATCAGAATTCTCACAGCCAATTGAAGTTAAAGAAAGGCAGATTGTAAAATTTGCTGAAGATGAGTTAGAGAGTGATGATTTAGAAATCATTATACTTAACAGAAAGGAAAGTGAAATTGATGTTTCAGAAATGATTTATGAATTCATCAATGTATCTATCCCCTATATCAATAACTGCGAGCAAGCGGGCCAAGGACAGGAGTGTGATCCAGAAATGATTGCAACACTAGAGAAACTGGCAAGTGGAAGCGCAAATGAAGAAGAACAACAAAATGACGATCCTCGTTGGGCGGCATTAAAAAAATTAAAATAATAATTAAATAAAGCAGCAATGGCACATCCAAAACGCAAGGTTTCTAAACAAAGAAGAGATAAAAGAAGAACGCACTATAAAGCTGTAGCTCCTTCTTTGGCTACATGCCAAACTACTGGTGCTATACACGTTCCTCACACCGCTTACAACGTTGATGGTAACTTGTATTACAACGGTAAATTAGTTATAGAAAACACTTCAATAGGTTAGTTTTCTAAGAAAATTTTTGTGTTTTCTCTCGGTTAAAGTTTAACTTAGTCCTGTAGAATTAAATAGCGATAAAGCTTACACACAAAAGATTTTTACTATGAAAATAGGTCTCGATATTATGGGCGGAGACTATGCTCCCGAAGCAAATGTTTTGGGAGCAATAGCAGCTCATCAATCCCTTACTCCCGATCAGCAGTTAGTGCTAATTGGAGATACTCAGCAGATTCAACAGCTACTTTTAGCCAAGGGATTCGATTCCAATCTCTTTGAATACGTACATACCGACGAAGTAATTGGTATGGGCGAACATCCCACAAAAGCCATTCTTCAAAAACCTAATTCTAGCATAGCTGTAGGTTTTCAACTCTTAAAAGAAGGCAAAATTGATTCTTTTGCAAGCGCAGGAAATTCTGGAGCAATGTTAGTTGGCGCAGTATTTAGCGTAAAAACCATTCCAGGTATTATCCGTCCATGTCTCTGTACCATCGTTCCAAAATTAAAAGGTGGCACCGGATTGTTATTAGATGTTGGTGCTAATGCCGATTGCAAACCAGATACCCTATTACAATTCGGCATCTTAGGCAGTTTATACGCAGAAAACGTTATGCAGATAGACCAGCCAAAAGTAGCATTGATGAATATTGGGGAAGAAGATGAAAAAGGGAATATGCTTGCTATGGCTACTTTTCCATTGATGAAAGAAACCAAGCTTTTTAATTTTGTGGGCAATATAGAAGGCCGTGATTTATTTAACGAAAAAGCTGACGTAATTGTATGTGATGGCTTTACAGGAAATATCATGCTAAAATTAGCTGAATCATTTTATGTACTGACGATTAAAAAGGGATTAAAAGACGAATTTTTTGATCGCTTCAACTATGAAAACTATGGTGGAAGTCCTGTATTGGGCGTAAATGCACCAGTATTAATTGGTCATGGTATTTCTAGTCCAGAAGCTATTAAAAATATGATTTTCCAATCTAGGGATATGATTTTAACTGGATTGGTAAATAAAATACAGGCAGCATTCCAATAATTTAAAATAAAAGAAATGAGCAAAATTCACGCTGCTATTACTGCAGTTCATGGTTACGTCCCAGACTATATAATGACGAATACAGAGCTGGAAACCATGGTTGATACATCAGACGAATGGATTATCTCTCGAACTGGCATTAAAGAGCGAAGAATATTAAAAGGAGAAGGTTTAGGCACTTCTGATATGGCTGTACATGCGGTAAATGGCCTATTGAAAAAACGTGGTATCGATGCAAAGGAAATAGAATTGATTATTTTTTGCACTACTACTCCAGATTTCACCTTCCCAGCAACGGCAAATGTATTGGCAGATAAAGTTGGTGCTACCAATGCTTGGGGTTATGACCTACAAGCAGCATGCTCTGGTTTCCTTTTCGGTTTATCAACTGGTGCTCAGTTTATCGAATCGGGCAAACACAAGAAAGTATTAGTTATTGGTGGCGATAAAATGTCATCGATTATCAATTATAAAGATCGTACAACGTGCATCATTTTTGGCGACGGTTGTGGATGTGCCTTACTAGAACCAAATGAAGAAGGCCTTGGTATTCAGGACTCTATCTTAAGAACAGATGGTTCTGGAAGAGATTTCTTAGGGATGAAAGCAGGTGGTTCTGTTAAACCGGCAAGTCATGAAAGTATTGATGCAAATGAACATTTTGCACATCAGGAAGGCCCAACTGTATTTAAATTTGCAGTTACCAATATGGCCGATGTTGCTGCAGAAATCATGGAACGCAACAGCTTAACCTCAGATGATGTAGCTTGGCTAGTACCTCATCAAGCAAACAAAAGAATTATTGATGCTACAGCTTCAAGAATGGGTGTAAATACCGACAAAGTAATGATCAATATTGAACGTTACGGAAACACCACAAATGGTACCATTCCACTTTGCCTGTGGGAATGGGAAAGTAGACTTAAAAAGGGCGATAATTTAATCTTAGCTGCATTTGGCGGAGGTTTTACTTGGGGTTCGATTTACCTTAAGTGGGCCTACTAATTAGCCTATAGATCATGGTTCATAGTTCATGGTCGAGGCGACTAGGCAATGAACTATAAGCTATTAACCATGAACTAAAAAAATAAAACAAAAAAAACTATAACTTAGTTAATTCATAAAGACACCAATTTTTTTAACATAACAACAAAAGAATGGATATCAAACAAATTCAGGAACTGATTAAATTTGTTTCTCGGTCAGGCGTAAATGAAGTTGCTATCGAACAAGAAAACTTCAAGATTACGATTAAAACTAACCAGGCACCTGTTTATGTAAATGCAGCTTTGCCTGCCCCTGTTGCAACAACACAAGTAACAATGCAACCTCCAGTACCTGTAGCTGCTGAGACAAAAGCAGCAAGTGCTCCAGCTGCTGAAGACACTTCAAAATATATCACTGTTAAATCACCTATGATCGGTACGTTTTATCGCTCATCTAGTCCTGATAAACCATCATTTGTAAATGTTGGCGACGAAATTGGTGTTGGAAAAGTAGTATGTATCATTGAAGCAATGAAACTTTTCAACGAAATTGAAAGTGAAGTATCCGGCCGTGTAGTGAAAATATTGGTAGATAATGCTTCTCCAGTAGAATACGACCAACCCTTATTTTTAGTAGAACCTATTTAAATGATTTCACAGATTGTTTAGATTCACAGATTAGTGTGATTTCACGGACTTGTTAGATTTCACAAATTAAAGGGTTTACATTCAGATTTGCTACAATTGGATCAGTATAATCATTTTAAATCAGTGTAATCATCTTAAATCGGTGCAATCATCTTAAATCAGTGTAATCTTATATTATAATCGGTGTAATCCTAGCTTATAAATTATGTTTAAAAAGATATTAATCGCCAACAGGGGCGAAATCGCTTTGCGTATTATCCGTACCTGTAAAGAAATGGGCATTAAAACCGTTGCTGTTTATTCTACTGCTGATAGGGAGAGTTTACATGTACGTTTTGCCGATGAGGCAGTTTGTATAGGTCCGCCACCAAGTAAAGATTCTTATTTAAGTATCCCAAATATTATCTCTGCAGCTGAATTAACCAATGCAGATGCTATTCACCCTGGCTATGGCTTCTTGTCTGAAAATGCTAAATTTTCATCAGTTTGCCGTGATTATGGAATTAAATTTATTGGTGCAACTCCTGAACAAATCAATGGAATGGGCGATAAATCATCAGCCAAAGAAACCATGAAAATTGCAGGAGTACCAACTATCCCTGGCTCTGAAGGCTTATTAGACAGTGTAAAAGATGGCATCAAAATAGCAAATGAAATGGGTTATCCTGTTATTTTGAAAGCAACTGCAGGTGGCGGTGGTAGAGGTATGAGAATTGTTTGGAAAGACGAAGAATTCGAAAATGCTTGGGACAGTGCCCGTCAAGAATCTGGTGCTGCATTTGGTAACGATGGCTTATACTTAGAAAAATATATTGAAGATCCTCGTCATATTGAAATCCAAATTATTGGCGATCAATATGGTAAAGCTTGTCATTTATCAGAAAGAGATTGTTCCATTCAGCGTCGTCACCAGAAACTAGTTGAAGAAGCACCCTCTCCGTTTATGACACCAGAATTACGTGAGAAAATGGGTGAAGCTGCGATAAAAGGAGCACTTGCCGTTAGTTACGAAGGCGCAGGAACTGTAGAGTTTTTGGTTGATAAACATCGCAATTTCTACTTTATGGAAATGAATACACGTATCCAAGTAGAACATCCGGTAACGGAAGAGGTAATCAACTTCGATTTGATCAAAGAGCAAATTAAAGTGGCAGCAGGTATTCCTATTTCAGGAAACAATTATTTGCCAAACATGCATGCAATTGAATGCCGTATCAATGCAGAAGATCCATTTAATAACTTTAGACCTTCACCTGGAAGGATTACTAATTTCCATTCGCCGGGCGGACATGGAGTTAGAGTGGATACACATGTATATGCAGGATATCAAATTCCTTCTAACTATGATTCAATGATTGCAAAACTGATCTGTGTAGCACAAACTCGTGAGGAAGCAATCTGTACAATGGAACGTGCCCTGAGTGAATTTGTGATTGAAGGTGTTAAAACAACCATTCCGTTCCACTTGCAACTGATGAAAGACCCTAATTTTAGAGCTGGAAATTTCACCACCAAGTTCATGGAAACGTTTGAATTTTCAGCATAAAGCATTCCACCTGATATTTTAAAATTAAAGCCTAATGGCACCTTTTTGGCGACGAAAATCATTAAGAAATACCAAAATGAATACGTTTATCAAATCGGTTTATAGATTTTAACCGTAAATACCATTCTATATCAAACAGAATGGTATTTTTTTTGATCATTAATTTGATTAAATTTGTATATGAAATCAATTATTGTACATCCTGAAAACAAGGCACAATTAACTGCTTTGAAGGCTATTTTAAAAGCTATGAAAATAGCTTTCGAAAACAAAGAGGATATTTATAATCCTGACTTCGTTGAAAAAATTAAACATAGCGATCAGGATTTTAAAGCTGGGAGATACCAAGCAATAAAAACAGAAGATTTGTGGAAATAAATTATTCTGACAAAGCCTTAATTGATTTAAATTTTTGGAAGAAATCTGGAAATAAAAAAATTCAAAATAAGATAACATAATTAATAACTGCTATTGAGAGAACTCCTTTTGAAGGAATAGGCAAACCAGAGGCTTTGAAACATAGTTTAGAAGGTAAATGGTCTAGAAGAATAAATAGAGAACATCGAATTATTTATGAAGTTATAGGAGAAGATAGAATTAATGTTCATTCCCTTAAAGGCCATTATTAAGAATAAACTAATCTTTTTATAGATTTTAACCGTAAATACCATTCTATATCAAACAGAATGGTATTTTTGTTTATTAACTAATTTCAATGAGTAAGACTAAAACAGAACAATTAATTGATTCGATCAAAAATAAAGGAAAGAATATAGAAGCAGAGATGTCTTTTTTTGACCATATCGATGTGTTAAGAAAACATCTTTTAAGAGCATTGGCTGTGGTAACAGTTTTTACTTGCTTTGCATTTTATTACTCAGATTTTATTTGGGGAACCATTATCATGGGACCAAAAAACCCTGGTTTCTGGACTTATAGGATGATGTGCAAACTGGTAGAAATGTTTCCTTCTGTAATTGGGAATGAGTTCTGTATTACAAAAATAGATGCAAAGCTGATCAATACAGAGATGTCTGGTCAGTTTACCTTACAAATGAATTCGGGTATTACTGTAGGATTGATCCTTGGTGTTCCTTATTTACTTTTTGAAATTTGGCTATTCATTAAACCAGCCCTTTTAGATACAGAAAAAAAATCTGCAAGTGGTTTTGTATTTTTTGCTTCTATGCTCTTTTTTGCGGGTGTGCTATTCGGCTATTATATCATCGCACCACTTTCTATCAACTTTTTATTAAATTTCACGGTTGATAAGAGCATTACAAATACAATTACAATAGATTCATACCTCAGTACAGTACTTACATTAACCTTGGGTTCTGGAATTATTTTTCAGCTTCCAGTAGTGATTTTTATCCTATCTAAACTTGGTATAATGACACCAAAGTTCATGAGACAGAGCAGAAGATATGCTGCTGTATTGATTTTGATTGTAGCAGCCGTTGTAACACCAACAGCAGATCCTTATACGATGATGATTGTTGCACTACCGCTCTTCTTATTGTATGAGTTAAGTATCATGATCTCAGCGAATATTGAAAAGAAAAAACTAAAGGCTGAAGCATTATTTTACAAGAATTAATCAAGAGCGTTAAAGCGTAAAATGAATTGGAATTAAATGTCCTAGCGAAATTAATAGATCGCTAGGATCGTTATTTATAGCAAAAAATTTACGCACGACTATAAATATTCTATATAAATTTGAGAAATGGCTATAAACCAAAAATTAAAGATTGCAATTGGTTCAGATCATGCGGGTTTTGAATATAAAGAAATCCTAAGAGACTATTTATCTGATTACGAACTGAAAGATTTCGGAACCTTTTCATTAGATTCTGTTGATTATCCAGATTTTGCACATCCTGTAGCATCTTCGGTAGAAAATGGAGAAACAGACTATGGAATTTTAGTTTGTGGCAGCGCAAACGGGGTGGCGATTACCGCGAATAAGCATAAAGGGATTAGAGCTGCAATCTGTTGGGAAAAGGAAATTGCATCGCTCGCCAGACAGCACAATAATGCAAATGTGATTTGTGTGCCCGCTAGATTTGTCTCTACCGATCTGGTTAAAGAAATGGTGAACACATTTTTGACCACAGCATTTGAAGGTGGAAGACATGCAAGCAGAGTAGATAAGATATCCTGCTAAACTATTATTATAAAACCAAATGATGTATTAACTAACATCATCAAACAATAAAACGAATGAAAAAACAATTTCTATACACTGGCTTTGCTTTAATGCTCAGTGTAAGCGCATTGGCTCAAGATCAAAATGCGATTAAATATAGCCAAACTATCACCAAAGATAGAGGTTACAGCCACTTGTCTATTTTGGCTTCTGATAAATATGAGGGAAGAGAAACAGGCAAAAAAGGTGCTTGGATGGCTGCAGATTACATCAAAAAACAGTTCAAAAGCTTTGGCTTGGTTGGTCCTGTAAAAGATGGAAAAGACCCGTATTTCCAAAAAGTAGATTTAGTTACTTATGATGTAAGTGATACAAAACTAACTATTGACGGAAAAGCACAATCTGCTAAAGACTTCATCATTTCAAGTAATAGCGTGCCTATGACAGGACTTGATTTTAATGCAAGCGATGTTGTTTTCGCAGGATATGGCATTACAAAAGATGGGTACGATGATCTTGCAGGCGTTAACGCAGAAGGAAAAGTATTGATGATTTTTAGTGCGGGCGATCCGACTGCTAAACCTACAGATGAGAAACTTACTGGTCGTGCTGCAATGTTGGCAAGACAGAAGATGATGACCAACTTAATGAAAAGCAAGCCTAAAGCTATTTTATTTGTTGATTTAAACTTTGGTGAGATTTCTGCGGCTACTAAAGCGGCTGCAGCAAATGGTCGTATCATGCTGAAAAGTGAGAAGGCACCTGCTCAAAGAGCTGCTCCTTATGTGAGTATTACTATTTCCCCTGCTATTGCAAATACCATATTAAAATCAAGCAATACTACCGTTGAAGCGCTAGCTAAAAAGATTCTAGAAAGTGGAAAACCTGCTTCGCAAGAACTAAAAATTGCTTTGACCGCAAGTGCTAAGAAAAAAGAAACCGCTCATCGTGGAGAAAACGTACTTGGCTTTTTAGAAGGATCTGATCCAACTTTAAAAGAAGAGATTTTGGTTGTAACCGGACACTATGACCATATTGGCTTAGTTACAGATCCTAAAGCAACTGATAAAGTAAACAATGGAGCTGATGATGATGGTTCAGGTACTACTGGTGTTTTAATGTTGGCTGAAGCCTTTTCTAAAGCTAAAAAAGAAGGTCATGGCCCTAAAAGAAGTATTTTATTCATGACAGTAGTTGGTGAAGAAAAAGGACTATTAGGTTCTGAATGGTACTCAGAGCATCCAGTTTTCCCTATTGCAAATACAATTACGGATCTAAATATTGACATGATTGGCCGTGGTGACGATGACCGTCCTGGCGATAACAATTTCGTTTATATTATTGGTTCAAACATGTTAAGTGATGATTTAGATCGTATTGGCAAAAAAGCAAATACGGACTATGTAAATATTACTTTAGATGAGAAATACAATAACCGTACAGATCCTAACCAATTCTATTACCGTTCAGATCACTACAACTTTGCGAAATTCGGTATTCCGGTAATTTTCTATTTCAACGGTGTACATAAAGATTATCACCAACCTGGAGACGAAGTGAGCAAAATTGACTTCCCTATGTTGGCTAAAAGAGCACAATTGGTATACTTTACTGCTTGGGAATTGGCAAATGGCGCTCATCGCCCAGTAGTAAATAAAAATGCAGATGGTACGCTGAAAACAGCAAACTAAATTTCATTTAAAATAAACATTAAAGCCGTTTCAATTAATTTTGGAGCGGCTTTTCTTTTATCCAAATAGCCAAAGCATAAACCATTTTTCATCTTACTTCCCCATCTTACATTTTCTAGGTATCTTTGAAAATGATGAACACTGCAGAAGAATTTTTAGTAAAAGCCGATGAAAAAGCTTTTGACTTACCGCATCGTAAAACTATCAATCACAATATTGGAAAATACAACGCTGCAGTTGAACGTGGACTTTCCAAATTTGAAAACCTTGAAGCATCCAAGAAAAAAGCACACGTAATTAAATGGCGTGTGATGGAAAACCTGGATAAGTTCTTACCTGAATTTGAGGCAAACTTTCAAAAACGAGGTGGTAAAGTAATCTGGGCAAATGATGTTGCTGAAGCGCAAAAGGAAATTTTAAATATTATCAAGAAAAGCGGTGGTAAAACCGTCATTAAATCCAAATCAATGACAACCGAAGAAATTCACTTGAATGAGTTTCTTGCGCAAAATGATATTGAGTCATTGGAAAGTGATTTGGGAGAGTATATCGTTCAATTACTTGGGCAAAAGCCATATCACATTGTGACACCAGCAATGCACTTGAGTAAGGAAGAAATTGCTAAACTCTTTCACGAGAAATTTGGCACTCCAATAGACGCAACTCCTCAGCAATTAACTCAGAAAGCAAGAGAATTACTAAGGGAGAAATATTTGAAAGCAGACATTGGCATATCTGGTGGTAATTTTTTAGTTGCGGATACTGGAAGTGTTGCGCTAACAGAAAATGAAGGCAATGCTCGTTTATGTACAACTTTCCCAAAAATACATATTGCTATTGTCGGTATCGAAAAAGTTATTCCATCAATTGCTGATTTAGATCTATTTTGGCCTTTATTGGCAAGTCACGGTACAGGGCAAAATTTGACGGTTTATAACACACTTTTAAGTGGGCCGAAACAAGCTCAGGAAACAGATGGTCCAGAAGAAATGTATGTTGTATTATTAGATAACGGGAGGACGAACTTACTAGCGCAAAAAGAACAAAGACAGGCGCTTTATTGCATCAGATGTGGCGCTTGTTTAAATGCATGTCCAGTTTACAAGAACATTGGCGGCCATACGTACAATACCACCTATAGTGGCCCTATCGGGTCAATCATCACGCCACACTTCAAGGGCATGAAAGAATTTAAGCATTTAAGCTATGCTTCTAGTTTATGTGGAAAATGTTCTGAGGTTTGTCCCGTTAAAATAGACATACACAAAATGCTATTGTTAAACAGACGTGATGCTGCAAGCAGCCATGAAAATAGTAAAACCGAAGAAATTGGTTGGAACTTATGGAAAAAAGGCATGAAAAAACGTTCTATGATGGATATGTTTGGTGGAAAGATGAAAAATTTCTTACTTAAAAGGTTCTTTAAAAAGACTTGGGGCAAATATCGTTCAATGCCAGAAGTTGCACCAAAATCTTTTGCTAAACAATTTGAAGAAGGGAAAAAAAATACTGATGCTTAAATCTAAAGATCAACCTCATTTAGCATAGCAGCATTATTATCTCTAGTACGATATTTTCATACCAACTATCCATATTAAAATGCAGTTCGACAGAAAAGACAAAAGCAACGATCGTTTACTAGCAATCTACAAAACATTACTTTATCCACGTATGGTGGAGGAGAAAATGCTTATTCTTTTGCGTCAGGGACGAATTGGCAAATGGTTTTCTGGAATAGGACAAGAGGCTATTGCTGTTGGAAGTACATTAGCGATGAAAGATGGAGAATATATTCTGCCAATGCATCGCAACTTAGGTGTATTTACAAGCAGAAATATTCCATTAAAGAAATTGATGGCACAGTGGCAAGGAAAAGCCTCTGGTTTTACAAAAGGGCGTGATAGATCTTTCCACTTTGGAACGCAGGAGCATAAAATCATTGGCATGATCTCGCATTTAGGTCCGCAAATGGCATTGGCCGATGGAATTGCATTAGCAGATCTAATTGCCAATAAACAAAATGCCACACTAGTTTTCACAGGTGAAGGTGCAACTAGCGAGGGAGATTTCCATGAAGCGATAAACGTAGCTGCCGTATGGAATTTACCTGTTATTTTTTTAATTGAAAATAATGGCTATGGATTATCTACTCCAATCAATGAACAGTTTAAATGTAAAAACCTAGTTGATAGGGCCATTGGCTACGGTATTGAAGGTATCCAGATTGATGGCAATAATATACTGGAGGTTTACGATAGTATTGATCGGATTTCTTCTGAGATTAGACAAAATCCAAGGCCAGTTTTGATAGAATGCCTTACCTTCAGGATGCGAGGTCATGAAGAGGCCTCTGGAACAAAATATGTACCCCAATATCTTTTTGATGAATGGCAAAAGAAAGATCCGGTTCAAAACTTTGAAGCTTACCTAGTTAGCGAAAAGATCCTAAATGATGAATTGATTGCTACCATCAAACGTGGTTTTAAAACAAACATTGAGCAGGAAGTTGAGACCGCATTCAATGACCCCGAGCCTATTGCAGATGTCATAACGGAACTTGATGATATGTATTTCCCATATACAGCCCTGCAAACTAAACCCAGTTCAGATCAAACAGAAAAACGATACTTGGATGCAATTAGTGATGGTTTAATGGAGGGCATGAGCCGATATCAGAATCTTGTGATCATGGGACAGGATATAGCCGAATATGGTGGGGCTTTTAAAATTACAGACGGTTTTGTAGATAAGTTCGGAAAAGATAGGGTAAGAAATACACCAATTTGTGAATCAGCGATAGTAGGCGCAGGATTAGGACTTTCCATCAATGGATACAAGGCAGTTGTTGAAATGCAGTTTGCAGATTTTGTAACTTGTGGCTTCAATCAGATCGTTAATAATTTAGCTAAAACCCATTACCGTTGGGGAGAAAAGGCGGATGTAGTAGTGAGAATGCCAACTGGAGCAGGCACTGGCGCAGGACCTTTCCACTCCCAGAGTAATGAAGCTTGGTTTACAAAAACTCCTGGACTTAAAGTGGTTTATCCTGCATTTCCCTACGATGCAAAAGGCTTGCTAATTTCAGCGATTGAGGACCCAAATCCTGTAATCTATTTCGAGCATAAATATTTATACAGAAGTTTAAGTGGTCTAGTACCTGAGGGCTATTATACCGTTGAAATTGGGAAAGCCAATGTGCTCAAAAGTGGTGATCAATTCAGCATTATTACCTATGGTTTGGGTGTACATTGGGCACTTGATTTTTTAAAATCCCACCCAGAGTTTTCTATAACATTAATTGATTTAGTGAGTTTACAACCATGGGATAAGGAAACTGTAGCAGCAGCAGTTAAGGCAACTGGAAAAGTTATTATCTTACATGAAGATACTTTAAGCAATGGGTTTGGTGCAGAGTTAGCGGCTTGGATTGGAGAGCATTGCTTTCAATACCTAGATGCACCAGTAATGCGTTGTGCCAGTTTGGATACCGCTATACCCATGAGCAAAATATTGGAGGATAGTTTCTTGGCAAAAAACAGGCTAAATGAAATAGTTGAAAAGATATTGGCCTATTAATTTTTCGTAAGGGCCGGAAAAACATTACATAGTATCGTCATTGGCACGATAATGGCCTTATCATAAATAAGATACCTAATTTATATAAGCGCATGAAAAGTGTATATTTTTTGATTTTAGCAGGAGTTTTTAGTACAACTTTTGGATGTAACCCATTCAAATCTGATCATCCTCAGGCAGCCATACCTGATGAATATGATTCTAATCTTACTGCAAGAACGATCTTACAGTATGCTGATTCTGTAGATAAAAGTATTCCAAAATTTATTAAAACGTCAAGCCTTGTTTATCTATTGGGCGATGTATCATTTTATGTAGAGAAATATACAAATAATGGCGAAGCAATTTTAATGATAGAACATACCTATAATGGTGGTAATAATAAAAGCTTAAAAAAATATTATTTCAAAAATGACAGCCTTGTTCTAGAAAAATCCAGTACAGATTTACCAAATGATGAAGGCAAAATCCTTAAAGATATCCGCACTTATTTGCGGAGCAATACAGTATTTAAAGTAGAAAATAGAACAGCTTCGAGTACTTCGGCCATCAACTCTTTGCCTTTTATAGATTTACCTTTAAGTCAGAATAAAACTCCAGATCAAAGCTATCTAGCCAATATAAAGTCTTTGAACGACGTTGTAAATGGAAATGACAAGTTTGAAATGGTATTCGAGAACATTACAACTTATCCCGATTCAAGATATATTATTTTGAGGAGTAAGATCCAAAATAGTTACATGGCCAGTATATTGGTAAAAGAAAGAGATATTTTTATTGATAGTTTGTTAAATGATCCTATTAATTTTAAAGACCAGAAACTGAACTTGAAATGGGAAATTAAAGATCATGAGGCAATTTATGTACCTGTTGCTAATAATACTTCCGCCAACGGGTTGAATAAATAAGTATTACCATTATCCAAACAAACGCACCTATACCTTTTCCTTATACGTTCTCCCTTCTTAAACTTTCTTCCGTCTTTTAACGTAAAAATAGCATGTAGAGGCAACTCTTCTACTCTATTGGTTAATAAGTTATCGTCATACTTTTTCAAGGCCCTAGCAAGGCTTAAATCTGTACAACTAGAAGCGGCGGGATTATTAAGATAATTAATTATGGTCTGATGTATATCTGGTGGAAAAACCTGGAGTTCAAAAAATGGTTTCATCATTCTTTTAAAGTTATACTTCCATTCTGCACCGTGTGGCTTGGCCTTATTTTTATAATCGTTCCATGTCAACAGATGAGCAAATTCATGAACTGTAGTTACTAAGAAAGCATAGGGATTGAGGTCGTTATTGACAGATATTTTATGGCCTTTATCTTTAAAGGGATGTCGATAATCACCTAATTTAGTTGCCCTATTTTTTGATATTTTAAATTCACACTGAAAATAATCAATCCATTTGGCAATGATTGGCGCTGCAGGGGCAGGCATATATTTTGCTAAAACATTAACAGTATCCATTTATTTTCGCTTTTGCTAAGAGATAAAAAATATCCCTTGCTTGAAAATTAATTTAAAACTCGATGTGATTGCGCTAATTTACCAATTTATTTCAACAATTGATAAGCAATTAAACTGGCAACATAAGCCATAGCCGTCATATATACCAGTTGTATCATTGGCCACTTCCATGATTTGGTTTCTCTATAAACTACAGCAACTGTACTCATACATTGCATAGCAAAAGCATAGAAGAACATCAATGATAATGAGGTAGCAAAGGTAAAGACCGGCAAACCTGTTTCTGGGTTTTTAGCGTCTCTCATTTTGTTCCTGATTGTTGAAGAATCTTCGTCACCACTATCTACGCTATAAATGGTAGACATAGTACCTACAAAGGCTTCTCGCGCAGCAAATGAAGTGATCAGCGCTATTCCGATTTTCCAATCAAATCCAAGGGGTTTAATAGCTGGTTCTATTGCTTGGCCTAGCATACCTGCATAAGAGTTTTCTAATTTTTCTGCAGATCTATCTCTTTCTAATGAGGCCAATTGCAAACTATCTGTAGAATTAGCTTCTATCTTTGCATACTTCTGTTCTATCACTTCAAACTTTTTTGATGGCCCGTATGTGGCCAATACCCAAAGTACAATAGAGATTGCGATGATTACCTTACCTGCTTCAAATACAAAGGTTTTTGATTTTTCGTACATGGTATAGATTACATTTTTCCATCTTGGCATACGATATACCGGCAATTCCATAATGAAATATGATTTC
>Ga0247810_10000572_pt1 | contig 36204 bp, 26 predicted proteins | sample UWRJL119311C1_FD_179918 | JGI IMG/M metagenome (GOLD analysis project Ga0247810, IMG submission 179918) | Plant litter microbial communities from Arlington Agricultural Research Station in Wisconsin, United States - UWRJ-L119-311C-1 | ecosystem: Environmental > Terrestrial > Plant litter >... | reverse complement strand
CGCCCCCCCCCCCCCCCCCCCCTTTACTTCTCGCCTAATAGTCGATTGCGAATGGGGTTTTGTTCAATATCAAGGAATTATGATTAGTAGAATTGAAGGTTAGTATAGTGTTATGTGCGATTTGAAAAGAAATGAATACTTAAAGGTCTGTTTTGAGACAGATTGTTATTCACCATTAATGAGCTTCGCATCTTCATTCTTCGTTTTGATCCAATATTGATTTCAAGATTCAATTAGCACTAAAAGTTCTGTTTCCAAATATATAGAATAGAAGATATCACTTGGTGGGACATCAATTTCTTTTCATAACCGCTCTTGAGACAGTCAAAAACTTTGGTGAGCCTACTCGATCGCCACTTGTGACTTGCCTCATCCAATATGCGTACGTTGAATAAGCCACTAGATTCTATCAAGCATGCTTTAGGTTCCTCTAGGATTGTGTTGAAGCTGGGCATAGTGGCGATACTTGACTGCCGTTTTTATGCGTGATTTCTTCCCGAAGAAGATGAAAATGAACACAGAACCAAGGATGACAATATTAAAAACAGTAAGCATCACAAAAACGCTCTTAATACCAATTCCTGCGATCCATGGGTCTATTGCAAAGACAAAGGCGGTAGCAACGATGTTGCGGGTTATTGTCAGCGCGACCATAGTATCTGCAACAATCTGTTCAAAATAAGCACCGACACCCAATAAGGGAGGAGGAAAATCTCAACTTACTCCCGTATAACTGTCGGTTAGGTATGTCAAAGAGATACTACTAATGGGCGCATTCCCAAACGCGAGCAATCCAGATCCAAACACTATCACTAGCCATGATGATCCGTTGGCTAGTCCAAAGCCGGACATTAAGAGACCGGCCGGGACGAACGGTACAAAAGCTGCCATGACCCATAGTCGCATCTCGGGCTCATATATTCCCCTGTTTTTCTTAGCAAGATACAGGATAATCCAGTCACTAAGTGGTCCGCAAATAATTAATCCTAAGGTTGTCCCTATGAACGATGCGAGACTCATCAGGCCAACTTGAGCAGGGTCAAAGTTATATGGCGGTTGAGGCATCAGCTGTGCCAAAATAGTGGCCTTAACTGTTACAGTCGCATTTAATATGGTGTATACTAGACACATATAGAAGACTGCTGGTATTTTGGCGAATACCACTAGTGGTTGGTAGCTGTGGCGGAAAAATATGCTGAACGGACCAGGTGCCGGTGACCACAACGCGAGACGTTGCATATAAGTTCTGCTTGGAATAGTATGATCTATTTTGACATCGTCTGCACGCCGTTCTTCGTTGGTAATGGCGAATTTCGCGGGGTTTGAGTCTACGGCAGTTCCTATCGGGCCCAATGTATTCAATTTTGTATCACCAGCCGAATCATCTCGGAGTTCGACAACAGTCATACCATCATAGCTGCCACTATAACTCGACTCCTCAAAACAAAATAGATAGACAGGAAGCATAATAGCGAATGCAATGGTCATCAACCACCAAACCCAGCGCCATCCATGGTCGCGAGCAATGTAACCAGCTATCATAGGCAGCATAGATGAACCGATCGTCATGGCCCAACAGAACATGCTATTCATGCGTCCTCTCTGATGGACAAAGAAAACATCCGCCACAGTCATTTGTACGATGCATTCTGCCAGAGCTCCAAACAGACAATTTAGAGTGTTGGTAGCCATAAGATCCCCCACTGTGGAAATCTTTGCGCTCCAGATTGCCAATGCGAGTTGACAGGCGGTGCTAAGGACATAGATGGGGCGACGTCCAAATTTTAGAGCGAACGGGATCAAGAGGGGACCTCCAACTGAGAGGGCTGCGCATCCAGCCGCATAGCTATTGTTGAGGGTGTCATAACTGAAGCCAAGCTGGCTATGCATGGGACCCCATGTTACAGTTGTAATATCGATGCTATATGCCTAGTTAATATGAGGATGAGATATATTGGAACATATTCTATACTTTGCAAAGACAAATATAGCATAGACAAAAGCTAGAACGAAATTCCAATATTTCCGCCATAGTGGCCAGTTCTATGATTTTCAGTACTTGATAATTCTCAGAGAAGTAGATTCTCTATTCACCAAAGGGTCGTTGGGATCAATAGAAGGATGTGGCTGCAATATGATCTCCCCATCGTGAGCCAAGTCTATAGGAAGATGTTAGAAATGCGGGGCAACTAATTTTCTATCTACTGTACCCTTCGAACCATAAGTAATCCAACTCGACAAATAAATCACCGATAAAAAAGCTTTGGAAGAGGGGGTGGGGGCGCATACCTTCAAGTAAAACAGTTCCAGGCGGCCATTTCTTATCATTGAATTCTTCATGTGAGCGCATGGCACTTGCTTTAGAAAACGTATATAGTGATCAACAATTGTTTGGAATCAGCACGTCTACTTTTGAAGACAACGGGACAAGTCACAACAAATGAAACGGCAGTTACAATTTGTAATTTATACGTAAGAAGTGGATGGATTGTTCTATAAATACATCATTGCAGATACGCGGAAAGAGACGTACAGACAGGGATATGGCACAATGCCGTTGATCACACTTCTTAAGCAAAGAAATGGTACAAATATAAATGATTCAATAAAGACAAGAGAACCTATCACGCAAGTACCTATTGTTTGAAAATGGTTGTTCTTCTTACCATGAAGCTATTTTTGTACATTGTCGCTCATTTGGCAGTCATCACTTCTGGTTTAGTAACTAGCTACCGGGCCCCGATCTACGAGAAGTCAACTCAGTTTAGTCTCAAAGTGAACGACGTTGACCAAAAGACTATCAACTATGCAGGATACGATTATGTCCAGCTCGACTTGGATGAGGGAGAACTTTATACCTACCGTATAACAGCACTCACTCATAGCTCAATTACATCCTTCACAATATCACCGAAGAAAATCCCAATCAGAGCCACTGTGACTAATAACCAATTGGTCTTTACAGTTTCGAAAGCCCACTATCTCATCGTCAAAATCGACAACCTCAAAGAAATCGTGATCATAGCGGACCCAACAGAAACGGACAAGCCCCCTTCCTCTGGCACAGGTGTGTTTAATGTTATGGATTATGGCGCCGACAGCACTGGAAATTCAATCACGAAGGGCATTCAACAGGCATTAGACGCTGCCGGTAGGTCTCCAGGGAGCATCGTCTATGTGCCCGCCGGCGTATATTCAATTGGTAACCTGGTTTTGCGATCAGATACTTCCCTATACCTTGCTGGTGGCTCCGTACTCCGCAACACAGGAAAACCATCAGACTACATCAATCATTACAATAAAACTGGACTTCTTCCTGGAACTTGGTGGATTTCTACGGACTTTAAGAGTAGAAATATAAAACTTTACGGGCGTGGAACTATCGATGGCAATGGCCACGAAATGAGGGTGAATAACAAGTTTATCGCAGAAATGGTTGTCCCAATTGACACTACACACTTTATATATGATGGGCCTTTGATTCGAGACAGCTCCTTCTGGGCGTTAGTGCCCACTCAGTCGACAGATGTTGCGATAAAGAATAGCAAAATTTTGAACCGCGTCAACGACTTTTATGAGAATGATGGGATCGATGTTGTGGAATCGAGGAATGTTCGCGTCTTTCGGAGCGTTGCTATCGCGCGCGATGATAGCTACTCGACAAAGACATGGCCTGATGATAAAGGTACTACGGTGCCTTTTCCAAACAAACCGATGTCGTTGAGTGATGTGGTGTTTAGCGACTGCCTCGCATGGACCGAGTGTTACGGATACAAGATCGGCCAGGGCACGTACGGACAGCAGTCAAATATTGTTTTCAAGGACAGTTCGATCTACAAGGCTGCGGTTGGGATCGGAATAGACCACAAATTTGGAACAGGCTTGGTCAATGCAGTCACATTTTACAACATTGATATTGAGAAATTGTGGAGCAACGCTCATGGCAAGGCAACTTGGATTGCTATATTTGTTGAGAAAAGTGGAATTGGACCAATTAAGGATGTAAAAGTCAACCATATTAATGTTTTTGATGAAGGGGCTAAAGGTGGATATCTGATGGGTTACGATGATTCTTCAAAGGTGTCAAATGTTGAGCTTTGGAACATATTCCTATCAGGCAGCACAACATCAGCTAAAACGCTTGAAGCTATGAATATTCTAAATACTGACTTTACTGAGAACATCAATGTTCATTGATTTATGCTTATTAGGTGCAGAAGACCTGATGGCTGTCGCTAAGGAGACAATGAATTAATAGTATCAATATCAAGTGCTAGTATGTTATAATAAAACACGAAATAAAATGAAAAGAATTAAAGGAACACTGAGAATAAATTGATTACAGTAATATGTATCCATCTCCTTTTTCAACTACTGTAATTTACCACAAACTACAGTGCTTTGCCACGGCCACAATTTATCCTCTACACAATCAAGATAAAGATGTTTATCCAGAAATTGGAATATCAGAGGTTCAATTAGCTTTAGGAACAACAGTTGATACCTCTGAATATTTTACCTTTTCCATGGTATATGTTTTGTTTGCACGTAAATAGCTTAGCTCTAAAGGTAACAAAATAGAATCTTGGTTTGTTAGGAGGAAAACAAGGTACAAGATGAGTACACGATAGAGCTTCCTAATAGAGCTGTAGTGTTGTCTCCGTGTCATAGGCAAGTTACTCATAGATCAACAGAGATAGAAATAAAACAAAATAATATCGTTGTTATATATGGACCAAAGGGTTCTAAACATCCAATAAGTAGGAACTTCCAGTGGTAGGGGGTGCTTTTCAGGCATTTCTAGTAAACTACGATATTTTGGTCCCGCTAGCTAATTTACGTCAGCTGCATAATTCTATAGTAACACATCAGAAGCCATTTTGAACTGCAAAAACAAGTGAGTAAGCAATAGGACTAAGGTCCCCCGCATATCACCCTGTGGCGGGTTGGATGCTGTGACAATTGAAGCCGGAAATACCACTCCTCCATCCTAGTCAAGCTTGGACGCATCAGTAGTGTGTAAATATACTTTCCCATGGCATTTTAGTAAATCTGATGTGCACTATAGATATGATATCAAAAAGATAAAATAACTGGAGACAGGAAGATCAGATGATTTGATGTTGAAAGTATTTAGAGTCACTCAGAGATTCTAGGAAGCTTAGTCCTCCCTTGGGCAGCTGTTCACTGCGAAACTATGCAGGTAAGTTTGCTTGCTATTTCTTAGCTTACGCGTTGATCTGACTGGATTTTATATGGTAAGGTGAATGGAAATGGATCATCTTTCAATGCATAGCCTATCTGCGAGTCTTGATTATAAATCCCCCCACCCAACCACCACCTATGCCGATTACCGTGCTATATACTCACATTACATCAAAGGAACAAGCGTAGGGTCATAGATTTTGCCCTGAGCAATACTCCTTTCTCTTTAATTAAGTATCACTTTAGTCTTGAAAATAAAGGATAAATTGTTGCACGCACTCCAAAAAAGAGATAATGACACAGGTGCCTTTGCCTGGCAAGTCAATATGATACCTAAATGGGACATTTAGAAACTGAGTTTAATCACTTAAAATTCAACGTATGTTAAGGTTTTGACATTTATGAATTTTATTATCAAGATTTGGCAGATAAACGTTGTAATTAGTTCTGCTATTTTTTGATTTATAATCCCTTCTGTAATCTGACAATACCTTGGTCGGTTGCATGAATTGTCCTTTCGCGTTTGTTCAGTAGGAATATTATATACACCATGCTGATTGATAAGGTCACTAAGAAGAGCTACTGAAGGGATCACTGATACACAACCACCCAGTCTTGTACGAGGATAAGGCTGACGTAACGGCCCCACATTCATCTCAAGCTTGGCAATGATCTGACGAAGATGCGGCCCGATCCAGACTGTCTCGGAGGCAGGTGCATACAGGCGAGACAGATGCAGTACGTCCTCCAGATGATTGAACGGCTTCTTTGCTCTTATAACCAGAGAAATTGTTGGTTTCCCACGATAAAAAAACCCTCTCACGCAAAGACAGTCACAAGTCTACCTACTTAGCCACCGTAATATCGAAAACCTGGCCTATACAAGGGAATAGTAGCCGTAATGTTACTAGTAATTGTTATGGATTGTCTTATATTACGGTAAAAGTTTTTGATATATCCTTGCTCTGATTAGAATTAAGATCAAGACTTGAAGGCTTGTTCTGGCTTATACGTTTGAGCAGGATTGAAAGTTTTGAATCTTGATGTGCTAAATTACATATTCATTGAGGCAGCTACAAATTACAGGGTCACATCACATGGTTAGAAGTTCAACCAGCTCTGGCTTGGTGACCCGGGTCAAAGAATGTTCTCATTTGGTTGTGAGCCTGTGTATCGTGCTCATGACATAAAGGAAATCGGTATGGCAGCAAGAAACTTTGTCTGCACCCAACGACTATCATACTAAAGAAAAAGTTACGGTACAACCTTTCTCTCACTCTGCAACAAACAACTATGTCTCCAAATCATCTGCCCTTTCACTCGGATCTCTGCGATCTTAGTAAGGAAACACCTCTATCACAGCAGGGAAATTTCTGAGCAGAAAATATAGCAAGTCAGTTTCCTGGTCAAATGATTCCCACTTTTGGCTGAAGATCCTACTAACCACGTAGACCCGAGAAAATAGGCTTCTAGGCGAGTAGAGTCGCTTAGCACTGGCAGAATGCGGAACTTTGACTTGACTGGACGCAGCAAGTAGGACCGCCACACTGGGCAGATTCAACCCAGTTGCCAGACGAGTTACAGACGAATATGGCTCCATCTGGGCCTGGAGCGCCGTTCTGATTGCCACAGGAGAAGGCGCTAGGGCTGCAGGCTCGTGCAGAGGCAGCGGCAAAGCCGATAGCGAGAAGGATACGTGGAAAGTACATCTTGGTGGTAGCTGGCGGGCTTGAAGGATCTTTGAGTAGTTGGTTGACTAAGTGGAAATGGCTGTGAAAGTTTTGATAGTGATAATGGAACCGAGTACTGGCAAAAGTTGAGGACAGAGGTGGTATTTATATTATTTTTCGTCTAATGCTCGCTCCAATACAACCCACCCACCGGACTTGGATTTATCCATAAAGGACAATAGCATGACTAAAATATAAAGTGATGTAAGACAAAGGTGCAGATCAATGTCTAGCAAGTTCGTCAGACGTCACCCTTTTGATCGGCAGTGGTTTGATATAATTGATTTGGATATAATAGGCTATCGAGCCTTGGAATTTATTACACTCACTCACCGTGTGTCGAAATAGCCCCTGTCACCAAGAAAGGCTTTCATATCTCCCAATATTGAAACTGACTTGAGCCTAAATACTTAATACAGTTTCGAAGGCTCAGATAAGTATTATTTCAAGCTCTGGTGAGAAGGATGACAAACTACTTATGGGATATTAGATAAATGAAGCCATTTGGTCTCTAATAACAGCAGAAAAAGCATGACAGAGATTTCTGTAAGCTTTACATCACAAAGTGTTGTTGTTTTCATCATCAAATGTATGATTCGACCAACCAGCATCAAGGACGTATATGCACACGGAAACATGCATCCACCCAACAGATATAGTCATCAATAGGTCTTCTATCATATTTCAAGTCTAAGCTATTAATGTAAAGACGGTTGGGATATATTCTGTCCCTCAAACTGGGAAATTTGATTCTCTCCCTCTATCTTCACTACTATCAAGCTACAACACAGAGTTGATTGTATATAATAGTCAGTCTGCAGCGCAAGCAGGCTGAAAGTTGGAATAAAGACAATTAAGGAAGATGTCTCAGATATAAGGAACAACAGTTGTATGTAGTCCATGGTAAGGGAGCAGCTGATGCAAAATCGTCAGGAAAGTTCAAGTAAACTTCTCTCCTCCTCTTTGCCACTCAGCTGCACCACATCCTTTCTAAATCTTTTGTGACTAAGGCAGTTCTTCTATAGGATAATATGTCGGTCAGCGGACCTGCGTTCTGCGTTGTTGATCCTTACTTCTTACCCTATGCCTTGCTCACGTTTACTCAAAGCTGTCTTACGGAAGTCTTGCTGCTGGTGTGGAGCGCTGTACGGGGGAGAATAAAACCCTAGTGATATAGCAGAAGGTAGACAGACTTAATAGCTTGTTCTCTACTACTTTACCACTTTGGTATGACGTTGGTGGCCTTTTTTACCCTATCATTTCACTACTGGTCTTCATAAAGCCGGATGCAACGGCAAAGGTGAGTGTACTACAGGCGATGAGTACAATGACAGTATGTTTTGATGTGTCAAGGTTGGATTGAAATTTTTTGAGGGGTAACTGCTAATGCATTTGTTACTCTATTAGCTTAGAATGAAATAGAAAGATATGTCATCGAGACCCTTATGCTGACATTTTCATATCATGATTTTGCTAGGCTAGAGCTACTCATTTAATAGAAAATCGCCTGACGCAAATAATCATACATAAATATACAGACGCTTTGCCAAGTTCTTGTCCACTTCAAATTAATTGCTAATCATTGCCAATACCCTGGTATACCAAATATATTTCCACATACAGCTCTAACTGAATTTCGAATTAGCTTCTTATAGAGTTCTAATATACAAAATATTCAGACCGCATTTAATCGAAGCTGCATTTACAACTGCATCATCACTAATTTCCAGGACAACTAATACTTCGCCAACTGTCAAGGACCTGGACTCACGATGAAAGCGGAGGAGATGTTCCTGTGCGTAAAACGTGTGTAAAGGTTTCTTGTTTTGGTAAAGTCTAGGGAAGGAAGCTCTCCGTACGGGAGAGGTCTAAGTATGCTAGCTAATGAGGGTGTGTGCCTCAGGCCACAACACCAACCAAGTATGAAATAGCAGAGTTACATATAGGTGCACCTATTTGATCATGTTATAGTCTATGTTCATCATTAGTAATGTTGAAAGTCATAGTAGTTTCACAATAGGCTAGTTAATTGTGAGGCCACACGTGACGATAGCTTAGCCCTCTTATCGTATTAGACGGCACACATTTATAAAAAAAACTTAATGCACTTTTTGGCCATTGATCTTCTCAGCTGATGGAAATCTATCTGACCATTTATATTCAAGAATGAGAGAGAGCGTGCAAGCTTAGCCTCCACTTTTCCGACAAATAACAAAACTTATCCTTCCAAGGAAATGTCCGCAAGAGAATCAAAAGGCCATAATTAACACAACTTAAGCAAGTCTTAACATCGGGTAAAATGTAGAAAAACGATTTAGCTGAACGTAAAAGTTCAATAATACGTCCAATATCGCCTTTTCTTGGTACATACTTGGTAAAAATAAGGGAAAGTTATATTTAGGCATTTCATTGTTATTAAGAGCGTATTGGTCCGGTCCGCAGTCGTAGATTGGAATGCTGTGCTAATATTAGGCTCTGGTCTACCGATACAGCGTTGAGTACTTAGCATAATTGTTGTCTACTGGTCGTAGCGCAGCCAAGAGCCACTGCGCTAGTGTAACCACTTATTGTATGCTACTGGTATTGTAATATAACTATTGCCCGTTTTCTGGCGATAGTTATTCGCTACGAGAAACTATAAAAATAGTACGGGGATGATAAAAGCAGCCAGTGTTTTATTGGTAGTCCGCCACGATAGCGTTAGCACCGGAATGATACGGCATATTATATGAAAGTATTATGTAATCAGTATATTAATATCACCACTAGATGCGCAGATTGGGAAGACTTGATGTTAGGTGGGAATTGAGGGTGAGACTTTGAGCAACTGAGGCTCGATACATGCTTACGTTTCTTGAGCACTAGAAGTTTTGATGGCCTACGGTCAAAGTAAAATCCCCTCAGAAAGTTGGATAAAGGCCTTGCCTATAGTCTAGTTTGGAGAAGAAGGATCTCTGTAATACAAAGATATCTGGGTACAAAATTAGTGGGGGTTAACTCCCTGCACAACAACAAAGTACGGACTACAAATAAATATGGAATTGACAGAAAGCTGTCGATGACTAAAAAAGTGCGTAGGGACTTCTGGGAAACTTTTTTGGAAGGAGTCCTTTCTAGTTGAACTTTTTTACTTTTTGTGCATCAACTTGTTATTCGGAAACCTTCTCGCCGAGTAGTCACACGAATCTAGCGGCTAATTAACATTGTTAAAATTGAAATACAGATGCTGCCGCCTTATAGTACCGTTGCAATAATAGATAGGTACACGCCATAGATCTATTAGATATGCATAAGCCCTTATATTGATTTCCGATTATTCTTTTACTACTATACCTACGCATTATCACAGTGCCAAAAGCCCGAGTATACCAATAGCAGCACCGACTAGATTTCCATGACCTCGTTTCTGATTACCCAAGTTCGGAGTCGTGGTAGCAGAGGTTGGAGACGTATTAGTCGGGTCGCTGCTCGATCTCATTGTCGAGTCCGCTAGTGGGGAAGAGATTGTTGCATCTGCAGCATCGATGGTTGATACAGATTTAGTGCTACTAGGTGCTTTTGAGGTACGTATAGTGGCTTGAGGTGCTCTAGCATCAGTCAACGAATAAGGCGTTGGTATTGGTCCGTTGAACATGTTTCCACTCTGTCCATCTGGTAAAAGGTAGTCTCCTGTCCTAAAGTTGCCTTTAGAACCGTCTGTGATGTGAAAGTCGTCGGTCCTGTGTTGGTGTTTCTGGTCAGTAACTATCTCCTTGCTCTAGTATTAAATTGAAATCTATTGTGGGAGACTGGGAGTACAAATGCCAATACGAACTTAGGATTATAGCAGATAGCCTCGCTATCAAGAGATATGCATGCCTCAGTGCTTGTACAGTAGAGCTCATCACGCTTGGAAACCGCCAATAATGAGCGTTTTGACATGAAGCGACGATACTGAATTTCGCAATGGTTTTCATAGGTTTCCATATCTATACAGCTGTACAGATTAGGGACCCCCCCTCCACCACCTCCACTAGTTCCTCCACTTCCACTATTTCCTCCACCATTGCTACCAGTATTAACAGTCACTGGCTCCGCGTTTAAAAGGCTGCACGATGCTGCCTAGCAATTCAGTTAGTTGTGTTTCTAGAAATTTTGTCACGTTGAAATACCTGAGTTACGGTGACAAAGGCGAATCCGGAGATTATGGTTATAAAGGACTTCATGCTGAGTTTTGAGATTGAGTAACTCACCAGGTTTCGCAACATTAAGACAGAAGCGCAGACTGTTATATATTACCTTATGAGTAACGTCACCTGTGGGCCAAATGCGCTGTTGGAAAAATTGGCATTCTGAGGCTGAGAGCCTTTTTAAGCAAGAACACCCGTCGATCAGCGAATCTTTTGTGCTAATTAAGCATTGATTATCACCCAAGGCAAAATCAGGAATAGCCGAATACAGCAACAGATCCATAAGGTCCCGCAAATTACCGCACACAAGCTAAAGCCGCTTGGCTATCGGCATATATCGGGTTAGAGCGAATCAAATCAATGTATATCAATGATTTTAAAAACCTAGTGAAGATTGAAAGTTGACAGATATGAAGTGTTAAGGCACTGTACAAGGAGGCAACTTATTACACGCTTGCCTGGCATTTTTATAAGGAACTTGAAACTAAAAGTCTGTCCCTAAACTGAACGGTAGATTCAGCACACCTAACGTGGGATATAGGCAGTGGAGCTGTTAAGCGAAAGTGTCCTTTATAAGATCTATTTCAGGTCTAGGGAAGTGGATCTATGCCTAATCAAGTTGTATCATACCCCTTAACAAGGATTACTTAATTGACTTGACGTGCCAAATCTTGATAGGTGAGTGAGTTAGTTAGGTAGAATGCATTCACATTATTAGCATCGGACCATCACCGCTACCTCTTCAGCAACCAGCTTTCGAACATGCATTAAGTTCATATGCTGAAGTATCTTAATACGAACTATACTGCCGCTCCGATCGTCTTCCGCATGCCTCTACAGTGGTGGTGTATACTTTTTCTGATGGATAGCTGCACTTAGCAGCTACTTTTAGGAGTTCTCGCTATTATGGTCAATGGCATTTTCTGTATTTTTATTCATACTGGAGGTTGTTGGTATTCTAAGAAGATAAAGCTAATACTCATTGATTAAACAGGTGGAGTGATTAAGCAATACTCTTATGCTTGCTTTATTATCATCCCACAGGGCCCTAAGGTTCAGTAGGTGATAATAGCGCATGCGGCAATGCAGCTTTTGAAGTAAGCTCGTCAAGTTGAGTTTCCCGTTCACGTGATCTTGAGATTTTCCATAAAATCACACAGCCACAATCAGCCACAGCAACAGCCAACTGAGCTGCACGCTCCAAAACGCAATTTAACACCACAGGATCCAAGAGACGCACACCAACTCCACGTACTGCTCTCTGCCATGGTGATAAGCATCTGTTTCTTACTGCTCTGTCTTCACCTGCTCTTTCATGTCAAAGCTAATGAAGAATCCCCAAGCGAAGTTGTGAAATGGATCCATCCAGAGACAAGTGTGCTCATCCATCTCGCGACCCCTGATCTGTTCTACTGTATGTCTGTTCTGAAGCCCTAAAACGTCTCGCTCCTAGGTCTCAGGTGGATGCTTCATAAATCTACTGTCGTTCTTTCATTTCTACGTCCTCCTTCAAGCTATGCTAATCCAGAATGTGAGGGAAGGGAACCAACGGGACCAATTCGCGACGCAGTGTCCCGGCGCCTTCATCTTTAACTTCACGCTCACCCCTAACAACCGCACCCTCCTCCTGAATGGCGAACCCATACTACCCCGCGTATATCCACACATCCCGACCTCTGTCCGTGCCTATCAAACAAGAGAAATCACGATTGGTTCAACACAACAAGCCTGCAAAAATTTCTTGGAAGCCTTTGTGATGGATTTGGACTACTATATTGAAACACCAGATACAACATCAAAAACCTCCATCTACAATCCGAAATACAACCCACGTCTTCACATTGATATCCTCCGTGCCAGTATGCCCAGCTACCCAGGCTACAGCACGCCTCTCTCTTCAAATTCACAAAACCAAATATGGGTCTGGCTTGAAGACCTCTCTACGCACCCGCCAAAAACGCTCTATTCTAGCATAGCCCTCAGAATCAAACGCGTGCAAGTCAGCAGACGCTGGCTAGATGTTGACTCTCGAAGTACGACCACATACAAAAGTCCAAAGACTTTGAAAACTTGCCACATCTGGTCATGGCTTTGTGCCGATACCGACAAATATCCTTACTACGAGTATATATATCAGGAGAATTTTGATCAATATGGGAAGAAGGGCTCGATGAGGCATTTTTTTACTATGATGTGGGGCAACTTGGTGGGGCTAATGGGGCTTGGACTGGCGATTGTGTGGTTAGCTGTTTGTGGGATTATGGTGCTTTCACCGGCTGTTTATACCGTCTTAGGGGTGGTGAAGAGCGTGTTTGAAGTGTATAAGAAGAGGATCCAAGAGGTGGACGAGTGGATCGCGGATGAGGATGTTGATGGTTTGTTACAGAATGATACGTATCTTGAGATTTCTGGAAAATTTGAGAAGTCGGAGGTGAGAAGAAGGTGAGACGATTGATATACTGAAACTTCTCCCTTTGCCTCCTCCTTCTACTTTGACAAATATACAAAAGAGCTTGACCTTGTGGAGTCAGGAATGGCACTTTTGCATTGCATAATACCTGTATATTGATCTATAGAGTCATAGAGTCAATGATTCAAAGAGTCAAATGCCACAAACTGACAAGACAAGCAAAGGACATTGAGAATATAACAACCCTCTAAGTGTGCTATACTATTGAGTAAGGTAAAGCAAAGGAACTTCAAATATTCCATATCCTCTAGCAAGTGATGCGACTTGTTCAATGTTATAGCAATCAACAAAACTCTCAATTATTTGTAGAGATCATTTAAAAATCTAGATTAGAAATATGTTAAAAAGAGTGTTGACTGGATGAATGGTTGGTGTACCAAGTGACAGTATCTACAACATCCAGTATAAATTTGTTTTGTAAAACTTGCACTTTTTACTTTACACTTACATCATCAACGCCTAAATGTATGCCTAACAAAGAAGAACATCAGGCTACGTCTGTTTGCATATCTAGATAAGTCTTAAGAAATAAAGAGAGAAGAAATGACAAAGACTTCTATCTCTTTACATGCAGATTTCTGTGTTATAATTGTAACTCTAAACTCTTTACTTTATGAGGGTTTTAAAATTAAAGTGAGACTGTTATATAAGTTAACTAGCATTGAAATATACGGCTTGATGTAGCAGCTCTTGGATTTTTCCTACATACAAATCTTTTTAGAAAACTTTAAATAAGTCTTACATATATATTTTTAACTCTTGCTAGTGGTCTGCCCTACATCTGAATGTTGTTCAGTCTCGCCTAGCCACTTTTCACACTTCCTTAACTAGCGCTTTGGAAAGGTAATAAACTAGAGACCACAAATTTCTTGTTCCTCTTAGTACTCTTTCACCAAATGTAAGTATCATTTATGTTAAAAGTAGCCGTAGCAATACTTGGCGAATTAGATATGGACGTCATAGCACGTACTCCAAGCATCCCCACTCACCCTATTTATGTCCTTTAGCTATCAATATCCAGCGTGTTTACCACTTATTATCATATAATTAGCATGACTTCGGATCAGAGCGAGTCTAAATCCTGGATGCCCAAAGATTTGGCCAACAATATATATGATGACCTCAACCTTTAGAACTCAAGCTCTATACCTAATAAGCAATTTACCCTTTAACTTTAGTTACAATGTTATTTGGGTCAATAAATTTAATACAGATGTCTAGAAACTAAATTTGGAAATCATCTCCCTTTGTGACAAGAATCAAGATATATGGCTTGAATTAAGGATAGAACTGCCCTTTAAAAACACGTGCTCCATTTGGGACAATAATAATAACAATATCATATGGCATGTGGTTATAACAGGTTCTGTTCCTTGGCGTTATCCAAGTCATTTTCTATATTCTCTTCTTCTTGATTCCTCTTTTCTTCTCGTACCCTAGCCGCTTGGGCCATAACCTCCTGCCCGACCCGTTATTTAGAATATATATCTGCGACATCCAGAAAGCAACACATGGCTCCGACACAGTATTTAATGATTTGGAAGGCAAATCCGGGCAGATATGTTTGAGGAGGTATTTCAGCGGTAGGACAACTAGTGGATGACTACGACCACCAACGGACTTGCTGCTGTATGTTTCTCTTTTAGCTTCCCGTTTTCTTTTATACAATTAGGTCAAAACTCGACTAGAAAACTAAATCCTTTCATTATATCCAAAATATATATCAGGAGGGGGGGCATGTTTAATGCACATCACGAGCTTCGTATATCCACCACCCAGCACAAACTATCTGGAATATGCTTGAAGATAGATAACAGTTATAAGTCATCAAACGAGCCACCCTCAGTATTAACTGTTCTAACATTAGCTTCAAGGAAGAATGTTGGAGCCTTGTATGTGCACAAACACATGTAGTCTAATTGTATTCAATTCCTAACGTTTCATCTGTTTATCATATTCACTGCCAAGTGTCGAGTGATAAAGCAAGTGCCACTGCTTCAGGTCACCTCCATTTTCATTCCCGAACTCTAGTTCCGTCAGTGATACCAGTTTCGTTGCATGTCACATATCTCCAATCTTGGTCTAGATAACTGTAAGATAACTCGACCGTCTCCTGGGGCTCACCCGTAGTTGCATTGGGCTCAATTCCGTCAACTATTTCAAATAGGCAAATCTATTAGCTTTACAAGGAATTAGAGGTGTGAAGTTATGTGTCGAGCTTCTCATGCGTTGTTTGGTTGATGATTGCCCTAGATATTCCGTCAATGTTGTGCAGGAAACGGACCTTCCATTTGTGTAACAATAACCCTAACGAGCTGATGCTGGAAAGAAGATACTCACATGTTCTGCAAACCATCACGTACTCTAAACATCATCTTTATATACCGTCAGAGCTTGGTAATGTCACGAAATATTCAACATCAGCGTGTGCAGAGAAACACCACCTGCATGTGTTAATACACTGACGATTATAAAGTTTGTCATAAATTACATTATAGCTCTTTATTTTTAAGGCACTTTTGAAGGTCGAATTACTAAATAGATGAGGTGCAATTAGGGGATGAAAGCTTTGAGATACACTGCTCATTTGTACCAATGATGAGCCGTCAAAGGAAACGAGACCTATGGATCAAAATGCTAATCTTGCGTTATAAACGTGTTTATGATGCTAAAACAGAAGTATGCTTTCGACAGTAGCAAGTTTAATGTTTTAATGTGGATGCTTATAAGCTCTAGTCACCTCTTTCTAGGGATAATACAAATCGCCTTTGTAATGATACGACATATTTTCTTTTCGTTCCTACAGGTGCGCATCTTCAAGCACCTGCTGTTTAGAAAATCGAGTTTCAAATTTCGGTCACGTTCAAAAGAACAATGAATCCATCACGATGAAGAGCGCTTGTCACGAGCTCTAGATTCTACCATATCAGAGCTTTAGCCATCACTTCTTGCGAAGTTATCTGTACGCATATCGGGAGTGAAAATAGCTATGAAACAACTTCGATTTCATATCCAATCAGTGGACCTGATCAATTTTCTGAATGCCATCTTTTTAGAAAATATGACGTTTAGTTTAAATTCCTAGAAATCAAACATTGAATTCGCGAAATATCTGAAATAGAGAGTGATAATGAGGGAGGTCTACATGTTCTGAACTAGTACGTAAAATAGTTTCCACCTGCTTTGTAACTCTCCCAAAATCACCCTAGCTATCACAGTCTACTATAAGCTACTATAAAGTGATTTGTTGGTTTGCCTACCTTAAGTAAGCTGAATAAGAACTTCATGAAACGATTTCACTTCTCCTTCCCCCTGGAATGTCTTTTCTTTTGACGGTCAATCGTAGAATTAGTTTATTGCCGTGCAGGCTAAATCGCCACGGCATATCAATGCATGCAAAGGTCATACCGATGTCCACGTGAGGGTCCAAGTCACTCCTAGCCGGAGAATTTCTAGAGATTTGGGATACTGTAGCATTACCCCGCAATCGGCTAAGGCTGATTAAGTGTATCCTTCCGCCACCATTTTCTTCCCCCAATGGATCACTTTGTGGTGTTGTATATTAGGAAGGCAGGTAATCGCTCTATTTTCTTATTTCTCAACGCGTTCAAGTTTAACACCATTAATCATGAAATCTAGATAGGTTTAATTAATCACTAAAACTGCTCCTCCGAGACAATAATACCATGTAAACAAACTCTCAAGAATGGCTATTATACAATTAGCAATACGTTTTTTACAATCGAAATTTACGGGTAACAATTATTTACAATCAATCATGTTCAAATTAAAATAATAAAAGACATCTAACCGGCGGAAGCCTGTATCAACTTGATTAAATCTCGGCTTCCCATGAATTCAGCCTGAAGCTATGATCATGAGTTTGATTACTGACGAAGTCATATAGCTAGACGACTCCTCCAGTTTTGTTAACTTGTTCCTTTGGCTAACATATTCGAATGACATACTATTCCAACGTTGAGTACGTCAATAGAATGTGGATTTTGACGCTAGCTGACTGTAAATAGAAGAATGCGGACTACACTACTCTCATCGTTATTACTCGCCCCAATCCTAGGCTCTCTTGGAGCCCCTGGAGTCCAACTGGAACAGATCGCCCGCCATATTGATTGGGAGTACGAGCTTCTTGGTCGGGATCCCCGACTCAATGCTCGAGCTCGCCCAGAGAAAAGTATCGACGCTATATTCAAGTCGTTAGGCAAGCAATATTTCGGCTCATGTGCCGATGCCAATTTGCTCAACAATGCGCAAAACGTAGAAGTTCTGAAGGCAGATTTTGGACAAGTAACTCCTGAAAACAGGTAGGTCTTCATACCTGCTATCTTTTTGTAAGACGTGTCTGACAGAAAATAATAGTGGAAAATGGGATACTATTGAACCGTCACAAGGCAACTTCAACTTCGGAGGTCTAGACACTTTGGTCAACTGGGCTACGTCTAATGGAAAACTTGTCCGTGGTCACACAACTCTGTGGTACAGCCAGCTTCCTCAGTGGGTTTCAAATATAAACAACAAAGCCACTCTGACTTCCGTCGTTCAAAACCATGTGACAAAAGAGATCGGAAGATATGCAGGCAAAGTCCTGCAGTGGGTATGAAACTAACTCTATAATATCTTGACCAGGCAGAGAGCAAGCTTACTCCTCATAGGATGTTGTCAATGAGATATTCGAAGAGAACGGAAGTTTGCGAAATTCCGTTTTCTATAAGATCCTGGGTGAAGACTTCGTCCGTATCGCCTTTGAAGCTGCTCGGGCTGCAGACCCCAAAGCTAAGCTGTACATCAACGACTACAAGTAAGCAACTTATTCAAAACCTCTTAATAATCCACTTTATACATTAATCTTACTCTTCTACTCAGCACTGTCGAGAAAGGATCATCATATGCAAAGACAACTAGTATGATCAACAATGTTAAGAAGTGGATTGCCGCCGGCATTCCTATTGATGGTATCGGGGCCCAAGCACATCTCATGGCTGGTGAAGCGAAGAACGTTCCAGCCTCGCTTGCGCTTCTCTGCGCCGCGGCGCCTGAATGCGCTATGACTGAGGTTGATCTTGTAGGAGCTTCACCCTCTGAGTATGTCACAGCCATCAAAGCCTGCGTAGACATTGCCAACTGTGTTGGCGTAACTGTATGGGGGGTGCGGGATTCAGACTCCTGGAGGGCAGCTAGCAGCCCATTGTTATTTAATAGTGGGTACTCGACTAAGCCTGCCTATTCTGCACTTGTTGCTACCTTAGGGACCATGACGGCTGTGAAGCCAACCTCGACTGTCGTCAATCCTACAGCCTCAGTGACTGCTTCTGTAGCAAGGGAGACGAGTGCTTAGACCTCTGTTATTAGTATAGCTGTTGTTTAAGTACGTCAAAAAGGACTTTGTATTAAATCTCATTTTGGGCACAAGTTTGCAGGGAAAGCATTAAATTATTGTTGATTTGACTTGATTACGTCGCACTACTAAGTACAATGACATACATGCCAATTATATTTACAGAGTGATTTTTATGTTTTCATATGATTTATGTAAAAAACAATAAGAATAAAACACAGTTGCAGCTCACTTCTGTATTTGGTTTAAGTCTCTCTTTTTAAGCATTGTAAATTCTTAGTACTTACAAAATGAATTCTGAGACTGTTAAGTTAGAAAAAAAAAGACCTAAGGAAAGTTTCTTTACTTCAAAACAATTTTAAGTCGCGTGTACATATATTTTAGTAAGATGACTACAGAAATTATAATTCAAGAGCTATAAAATTACCAAAGAGAGTTGAAAATGCTTGGCTTTCAAAGATATGATATATTAGATGGCCGAGACTTCAGTCTTAATTTTGCTGCAGCATTTGGAATTAAATATAGACGAAAATAATACACTATTGTAACATTTAGTGAATTAGAAATTGTTTACACAAAGTTGACTGAAGCTCTCGAAGTTCTTTATTTCCTTTTCGAATATTTAATTTATTACTGCTTTAGCTAGTTTATTAAGATCTTCCTGGCCTGGGACCTGCCTTTTCATAAGCTTTATCAAATCAGCTAAGCTCAGGATTTGAGACATGATAACTAAACCTTTTTAGTAAATTAAGTGAGTACTGCTCCACGCTTCCAAGAGAGTTTGCTAAGAAATGAATATCTGTCAGGGTCAGTCATGTGATTACGATGCCGATGTTGTTATTAAGGCTAAAGTCATATTCTTAGTATGAATAAGAAATCATAATTTGTAACATTTAGAATACGGGCTTCCCCGGCGGTGGTCTGTATTGTATTCGGGGAGCCTACGAAGGGGCACTGACTTATATATAGCAAGTGGAAATATCTTACTTAGAGGATTAGAGTTTAGTTCGTTAATTACAGGTAATACATAAATTACTGCTGAATCGTATCACTCTATCACTAAACCTTTAAGTTCGCTTATATTACGCACTATCTGTCTTGAGATTCATATTCGTTAAAATTTATTTTGTGAATATTATGTTAATATTCTAAGTTTGACATAATTAAAAGTATATTCATTAAAGGAGAACCGGCTTACCGTAATTTATTTAAAATATTCTATTACCAAATGAAATGGGATAGGGATAATTGTTAGGTTCTCAAAATGAAGAATATATAATACTTTGGTATTATTCTAATAGAAAAGTAATCAGAGTTTATTAAGCACTTTGATTAATCAATGATCAGCTAAGGGAAGCTTCTGTCTTTACTTGGCCTGTCGCCTGTTTGCCCTCTTGAAATTCCTAAGCCTTGCATTCTTTTGTTACACCACGTTCTTTGTCCTTGTTTTCCGTCGCCCTCGCACATAATATCAGAGTTAGGTCTTATTTTGCTACGTACTATCTATAGAGTTGGACTTCTTGTTTAATTGAGTCTCGCTGGTCTTCTCACGAAGACTTTCGTTGTTTTGGCTACTGAAGATGGATCGGAAGCTATTGACCATAGATTCTACAGCATGACCACCTTTGAAGACGGGGCCGAAAGTGGGGAGACAGGCACAGACAATTGACCAGCATGCTTCAATTTGAGACCAAATTATGTATTGTACAGTACCCCCTGTTGAACGTTAATAAAAGCGCGACTAAGCAACATGCTGATAGAAGACAACGTACAGGAGACAGTTTCTTCTAGACCATAGTTAACTAGACGCAGGTAGTTGATGCGGACTGCTGAAGCAACAACACACCTACAGTGATTAGTAGATAGCAATTTCAATTGTTGATGATAATTAGCTCACAAAAATCCAAGGCCAAAGATGACAGCAACTACAAGCTTCCTGAGGCTGCTAATCTTGAGAATTTTTATCATGGGCATTGGCATACACAAAATGATAACATCCAAAGCAAGATCAGTAGCTCCTAAAGCCATGTACATGGCTGGGTAGTCGATCGAATTCCTTCCTGCACCAGTCCAGGCATGGGAAATAGGCCATGCTTGAAAAATTGTTGCGAAGAGGAAAGCCACGAGCCATAAACCTATAATGGCGAGAATGCAATTTGCGGCTTTTTGGAAGGTGGTGACGTTGAATATCCTCTTGTAGAAGCAAACTATTGAGATCTTTATCAAGCCGACGGAGAACAGATAGAGAAATTGTCCGGCAAAGAGAATCTAGTCCTATAAGTAAGTATAGCTCGAAGTATGGCGAATTATAAGCATACTGAAGTAAAGATTGTAATTTGACGCATATTCATCGATTCTAGTGGCGCCCCTATTCCGCCATAGTATGCGCCATAGATGTGGGTTATGGCCATGCCAGTGGACACACACTACACAACTATGTCAGAATGGAAAAAAAGTAAACTCTAAAGTTAATCCTGTAACTTACCCACGACATAACAAGCAAGTAATCATCAGAAGTAATAGGATTTCGTTTAATTCTTCGTGCGTGGAACCGTGCGAAGATTGCCAAAGCAGCAAAAATCGGGAAAACGATACAGACGGCCACAACTGATTTTCCGTTTCTTGCGATAGCCATTGTGGAATAGTCTTCAGGTAGGAAACAGTGTCGGAACTGAAAGCTAGCTGTTATGAGTATGAGTCCAGCGCTATAAAAACTAGTCAAAGACGTGTTAAAGAACTACAACTTCTAATTTGAGACTACGAGTTGAAAACTGATTAGATATCAAGTTGGACATAACAATGCATAGTGAAATTTTCCTTAGGGTTTTGTCACCAACGGCCAATCGGCCTGAAGAGGAAGGTCCGTCTCATATGTTGTATAGCCTCAAACATGTTGTGTAGCCCGAACTATATTGAACGATATCATGATAAGCGCCAGGGGAGAACGATGGTTATCACCCGTATGCCCCCGCACCCAGCAATAGAGATGCATTTAAAAGTTGCCACCATTTAACTTACCAATATAATATAATATAATAAATGCCGCTTAACTGCCTTAGTTGGATAGAAGGTTGGGTTAATACTCTTATTGGCTACCGTTTAACATATTAATAAGAACTGCTGGATCTTTCATAGGCAATCTTGTTTAATTCAATAGGGTAATTTACCCAGACCCGACAGGTTGGATAGAGACGTAATTTGACAGAAGAGTATACAGTTTACCTTGGCTAGTCACGTGCCCATATTAGTTCATGTTGATCGTTGTCGGTCATGTAAATGGCCCTGGCTGTCTAATCATTTGCGGTGAGCGGTGCCACCCAAAACCCCTTAGATCCCCCCCCCATACCGCAAGATCAATCACAGTAGCATCAGCTACTTCCCAGCCATACCTCATGTACATGCTCTGAGCTCCCATGAATGTTTGGAGGAATACTGTCTCTTTCGCCAGCGCATATTGCTCGAAGCCCCATCGTAGGATTGCAGATCCGATCCCCTGGCGCTGATACTCTGGTAAAATGTATAGGCTTTGCCAAACTAATCATCGCCCTTGTCAATAATCAAGTTGACACGAGGCGTAGAAAGTATCTTACCATAATGTTCCTTTCCTGCCATCAACTGTTCGTAGTTACGAGTAACCTCTGCTCCATAGTAATCCAGGAAGGAAACATCTAGACCGGGCCGTTCAGTTGACGGGGTCGTGGGCTTCTCCCAGTTTCCATCAGCCCAGCGCACCAGCCCAAACCCAATAGTTTCTCCCGTACTGTTCAGCGTGGCTTTTATGACATGCGCGGCTTTGTTCACGAATGCGGCTTTCCATAACGAGGTGAAAAATTCAGTCTGTAAACGTAGCGACTGGCGGTACTGGTGGCTGAACATAAACCGGATAACGATTTCGTATTCCATTGCCGATATCAAAATCTTCGTCATGTCATCAATATCCGCGGGGCTAGCATGTGAAACTCGAAAGATAGGAGTATGTTCCATTGCACCCCCTAAGATAGCTTGACAGTGTTGCAGAGTTACTGGTTGCTGGTCTTCCAAGTCGTGTCGCGGTTTATCAGTTGTTTATCAAGGAAGGTGCTTTATTGCCAGAGTCAAAAGTGTAGAGCTCGGGAAGAGGACAAAGGAGAGCCAATACAATTTCCAAAGCACATGAAATTAATCTCAAACAATACGTCGTATCTGCAAAACCCAACAGTTGGAATCATTTCACTTCTTACTGGTACCAACCCCACCCACCCTAGGCAGCCAGCTACCGGAAACAAAAGTACAAAGAACCAATGCCGACATACATACATATGCAAGCCGGCACTATTCCTGAATTACTCCAGGATGGCCTCGGACCAGCCATCTGTCTACGTAGCCTGTTAAAAGTTGTAATTGGCTTTAGCTAGTAATTTGACTCGACAATAACTACAATCGTAGCTGGAGCCGATGAATATGTATTAGAAATCGGATGCATATCTATTATTGTACAAAATTGCAGGATTTAAAGGGGAAGTCAAATTAAATATTTATATAAAAAAAAGCGCCACATCAAAATGAAATAAGTTAAGATCATCATTGTATTAGTTGGATCCGATATATTCTACGTTACAAAGATCCGAGAGGATTCTTGAGATTTAGCACCTCATTGATTGGTATAACTCGTGCCTGCACTGTACTTTCTAGCTGCTCCCAATCAACACACTCATGTGGAAGCGATGATGGTTGGATGGTGGGACGATCTTTCCCCTCTTTCCAACTCAGCATCAACAGAGAAACGTCGCCCGAGCACATAATAGATTGCTGAAGCATATGCAAGCAATGATCTACTCCTAGTTAGCATTGACTGCCCCGGGTGGGGGGTTACACAGATGCAAAGCACGTACCAGAGTGCGTTACGCGTAATCGTGCCTCCTCTGCACTTGTGTTGAGTTGATAATAGTGTGGGTAAAGGGATTCTCTCAGATACCACTGGTCAAAATGTCAGCATTCTTCTTATTGTTCGTCATAAGTAAAGCTGCGGTTACAATGCAGTGTAATTCATGCCAGAGGGTTGTAGTGGCCAGGAAACCTGGGCTCTCTTGCAATGCGATTGTTGATATTCCGTTGCGCCGTACCTCGGAAGATGTAAGGTGGATCATCTGCTGGCTGAGGAGCTGCCTCCACGCTGTATCTTTATCAGGGTTGGGTTCTCCTGAATAGTTGCTTTCGGTAGTTGGGATGAACAGTTTGGCCTTATGTGTGAAATATTTGCCGCCAAAATCTAGACCAGATTGCATGTATCAGCTCTTGAAAATTGATCATCAAGGATTTGACATACCCCCAATTACCCCTTCACCCTCGTTTGAGCGCTCATGAGAGATATAGATAGAAGCCAAGCTAATGAGAATAGTGTACGCGACAAAGCCACCAAATTTTAACCCTGAGTTCTCCCAACAACATCGCGTAGGTTGAATTTTAGCTGAAATAGTAGCGTTTGTTTCTTCTCCATAAAGGAATGGTTCTGCCTCAAGCGATGACATATCTACTTGAAGTTGCGTTGACAGATGGTCGGAAAATATTGGTGTTTGGGTGTTGATACCTTCTAATTGCAGAGTTATATCCTGGACACTTTTTGCTCTTCACACTACTAGAATTAATACATGAAGTTTCAGCAAGGCATGATTTCTATGCTTAGGTGACTATTATCCTAGTAAATGTAACGTTTGACACATTTGACCTGAAGAAAACAAAACGGCTTTGCATATGCTGTGTCCGTAGCTACAGGTGTCGTGCCGGGGTATTTAATTACGAGTTATCAGGCGTGCCACCCGATTTGAAATCTGGGAAAATTTGTCACCTCATACCGAAAAGATGTTTAGTTATAAAGACAAGTCCCAGAAACCCCCTTTGATTGTTTTTTTCTAACCCATAACAAGCTATAAAATTCCTCTTTGAACAAATTATTTTCTGCCTTACAGGATACCGCTTGATCAGCTATGCGTGCTTCCGTAATTACTCATGTGGCTCTTGCACTCACATCAGCCCTGGCTCTGCCTACCGCAAATATGATCTTCGTAAGAGAGGAGTAAGGCATATCTATAATAAAATGACCACTGCCCTTTTCTAATTGTGATATAGAGGTGTTCAAGGTGCGAAGCGGGAGGATGTTATCGACCCCTTCAGAGCCTGGTGGATCAACAAGATAGGAACCGAAGCCGTTGATTCCTGAATGCGATATAAGATATACAATGGGCGATGTATGTGATTTGAACCAATTGAAAGGTAGATTGTTAATATGAAGAAGTAGTTTCAGAGATTGCCTGCGATAGTGATAGTTAGATTCTTATTCTTAAAAAAACACGCCTTATTCTAATCATACTTGTAAACTACTTTATTCTTTGAGAAACTTAATTTTTCAATTCTGAAATAAAAACCACGCAAATGCTCATACCTTATTATAGAATAATGCAGTATCTGATAATTTTTATAACACTTCTCTAATATATATCCTATATCAGTAGTTATAAAAGACAAATCAGATAGTGTAATCCCTGATACTTTATATATTATATTTGATGTAAAATATATAATCTTCTTATTTTAATATTTTAATTATTTTAAAAAGGAATTAAATTTTTTGGTCGTTTTTAAAAGCTTAGTATAATGTTCGGGTTTCTATTTGGGTAGTTCTAAACTAAATGTCGGGTTGGTATAGGAACAAAGAGGCAAGTATCAGTCTGGTTAAATCAAATAAAATTGATTCTGTTACTATGTAAACAAGGTAGGTTGAATACAGTATTGAATTAGAGCACGAAGCGCTTTAAATAAGAGAATACCTTTTACTTATAGAATTTATAAAATACCATTCCTGGGTCCTTAGTTTCAAGGTCTGTCACGTGAGTAGTCTTGGGTCTGACCTATCGTCAGAACTGACTGCCGCGAGGCCTCCAATTTCTGCTGGTAATTAATTGCTTTATAGTGTATATTATAAAAACAAAAGTCTATAACCCTCAATCTTTTATTAGTATTATTATTATCATTATAATGGTAAATTATACTTTCGCTTAGGCTAACATGTTTAGAATCGCAACATGTTTTTCGCTTACTAGAATTCTGCCCTCTGGATATAAGGTCAATTGTCTTGTCATATAACACTCAGTAAGAAAAAGGGGATTTTGACTATGCCTGAGGTATTCAGAGCCCGAGTTGTATGTCATATAATCTCTATTAATAATGTGAAAGTAACTTAAGGCTAATTATTTACGCTATAGCAGGCACAGGCTATACTTCAATTTTGCTTAATAACTAAGTTTGATTATTATAATCATTCTTAGTATATCTACTTACTCTGAAATTAATATCTTATTCACCCCTGACAATATATTATTATCAAAGGCTATGGTCGAATCGCTAAACCGAGCTCTAAAAAGCCTATTTAAGTGGTAGGAATTCAGAATCGTCAGAGTTATATATAACTAACTATGCGGCAGCTTAACCAAACTCAAGTACCTTTATCATTACTTTAACCTATTAAATTCTTTACTATATCACAGAGTAGTGATTAATGTAGTAGTATCAGATCGGCAAAGTATGATTATATGCGAAATGTATTAGAAGAAATCAGAGATAAAGACAGGACTAGCACGCTACTAGCCTGTGCACTATTTAGCAAAGCATATAACAACAATTAATTAGCTCGAACCATACAGAATTCAAGCAATTCATAGTAAGAAACTATCGAACGCCAAGCAGGGATCTCAAACGCCTTGAAGACTTCCGAAACCTCTGCTACAACAGATCGGTTCTGTGCAAGCCCAGCCAATTCTTCAACTAGACTATAGTCGATGTTGATAATGTTATATTTCTGTTGATCACCAAGCAACAACACATCCGGCATCGTTTGAGTGCAAGTCTCCAGTGTCGATGCCCTCTTGAATCTCTCGCTTCCTTGAGATGAAGCCGTAGCCTGCACTGGTGCGAGGACTTGAATTAAGACACTTTTCAGTGCCGCCACCCAAAGTCTCGATGCTCTTTGTTCCGGCAAAGTTACCACCCTCGTGTCGTCTCAATTGGTTCCTCCAATTGGTCGGGACAGTGTAGAATATAACACTACCGACGGATTCGGTGGGGATACCTCAATATTGCCATCGAGGTACATTGGAAATTATATGGTTTAAGGGAGGGAGGGGGGGAAATGTTTAGATTGGGGTTTGCATTTGTGCATGCCCAGCCTCCACCGCGAGCATTACAGCCGTTTCTGTTTCTGATTCCGATATCGATTGCTGAAACCGATGCTGTAAGACCAAGAATAATGGTGAGGAGTTGCATATTGAAGTTACTTTGGTGATTGAGTCTCGAAGTAGGGAGGTTAAGTAGCAGTGGAAGATCGATGCATTGAGGCTAGAGAAGATGGATGCGATGGAGAAAGAAGTAATATTGTTGCAGAATTTCTCATCTTTTTACAAGTTCTCGGAGTCGAGAAACAGTCGTTTCTTGGGAATTTGTCAGATTCTTTCTATTGCATCATTTGTTGTTTGTAAAGATCAGTACAAGATAGTTTAGTAAATTATCAAAGCATCTCCTGATTACACGGTGCTATGTATTCTATAGGTCTCGCGAGTGAACACCAGATATCTTAGACGAGCTTGAGTTCAAATTAGAATTGAAACTACGCCATACTAGAGAGTAAACTCTTACTCGCTGAACCCCGCTAATGCACCATGCGTACCAAGCCGTGATCCATAAGCCAGAACGTACGTTTTTGCAAGTTTTCGTCGACCCAGAGACACCAGGGGTTCAACATTGGGTGGATGGTTGCACGAAGGATACGAATTAGTCCATGTCGGTTCAGTTGTAAAAGGATTGTATTAAGTAATATTTTCTGGCTGTTCATAAAAAGAATAAATATAAGAAGATAAAGAATAAAAGCTAGTAGAAAAAGAAAGAATAAGCATAATAGATGTTTATTAGTCTATCTATACTGTTTCTTATATAAAGAATTGTAATCGTAGAGAATTTTAATGTCAACTTCATTATACATAAATGTTTCTTAACCTTTTAGCTGTACGAAATTGATAAACTATCCTATACTATCCTTAATTATGCTCTTTGAATATTAGGCCATTGTGTAATCAGAGAGAATAATTTAAAACCTTACTTCGATATTCTAGTTAGGCTTGGGAAATATCAAGGCCACGAGCTATTGATAAACAACCTCTTAGTAGCGAAGGGTCTATCACCCGAATACTCTTCTTCAGCCGGGTTGCATGGTTCATTAACACGTAATCCCATTGACGAAACATCAAAGCCATATAGACGATAAGGTCCCAATTCATGTTCAGCATCACCAGCCCAGTCTTCTCTACTAATCATAGAAATCATCATCTGCTGAATGCCAAGATACTCTGAAAAGCAGTATAGAATCCCTAATGGAGCAAATACAAGATAGAACTCATGATCTGAAAATAATTCACGGCCGAAACCAGCCAATATCCTAAGACCCTCGAGACCATGCTGCCAAGGTAATTTGATCTTATCTGGAAGTAGAAGTGAACTGACTTCTTTCGGCAAGAGGTCACTGGGGTTGAGAGCTTCATGAATTGAGATAGATGTGATAATGTCTTCTTTTGGACTATGGCCGTCAAGAAGGCTCTTGAGTTGGCCGAAAAGGAGCATTGCGGAGTGATAGCAGATTAGCTCCTTGGCCTGCTGTGTTGTATTTGTTTTCAGACCAGACGACAAGTAAAACGCTAGGAATGGGCTAAGACTTTGACTGCTATGGCATATGGGTATCGAAGTTGCAGAGTTCGGATTGAGCTTCAACCATTCATTTCGCCAGTGGTTAAGCTCCAGCTGATGGCAATGGATTTTCCCCAATAAGTTGCCTTTATCAAGGGTCTGTAGGTGCGGTGTCATTATACTCTCCAAGAGCTCTGGAATATGAAGGAGGACATCCATCAAGTGATCTTCCATTGTCTTGTGGACATATAGGAACGGCACTGACTTCCACTCAAGCTTAGAGAGGAACGTTCTACATTTGAAAGCTACACAGCAGCAGTACTAAGACCTTAGAAACGATATCTAGATAGCAAGGATGCACAACTTACAAGCATCATGCGACAGTGCCGAAAAGCCGTGAGGTATCGCTCGTTCTGGAAGTACCCTGGTCCACAGGATTTCAAGATCATTTGAGCTCCATAATGATGCAGATAATGAAATTTATTGTCCACAACATACTATCATTTGGTCAGCGAAGAGTTAAAGGTTGTGTATTAGTCAATACTAGGAAGGAAGGCACTCGCATTATAGAGACCTAAGGTGGTAATGACAGCCAAAAGGCCTGCAAAGTCCAACTTCGATCCTCGATTGAGCGTACACTGGACAGCACTGACAGTAACCGAAGAAAGCTCGATAGATTTAGACTCCAATTTCGTATCCCCTTTGGTCTTGCCTAGATAACCTATGGCAACAGCCAAGCTCGCCTTGTAACACAAGTCCGCATTCTCAAGCGGACTACTGCGCAGAATACCCTGCCAGAAATACGCCCAGCGGTATGTATGAAAGTAAAAAGAAAAGGCAATTTGGTCTTCGAAACCGGCAAGGCTGAGTGGTTGGGGTACTTGCGGCTGGCCGAGAGTACGGAAACCCCCTGGGACTCTAATTAGACCACCTGTACGTCCAACACAGTGCTGTTGCATGCGCATCGCCTTATCATAACCTGCACACTCAAATCCAGCTTTAACACACCTGTTACATACTGGTTTGGTGAGATCTTTTATTGCTTAGCGTATAGTCTTTAGAGACGCACTTGGAGGACTACGCTTACCGCACTTCACCCTCCTGCGACGACAAGTGTTGCAATATCTGTTCAAGACGTCAATATTTCAAAACGCGAGAGTAAATTAATTGTCACATTACGTAAAGTTTCTCACCCTGTGAAAGGTTGTCGTCCCATAAGAACAAGTTCTAGAGAGTGCACGACCAGTGGTGATCTGTTAATGGTGACAGTACAGCTGCTAAATGATAATTTAGCTCTGCAGATATCTTTTAAGTGTAGGTGAATATAAAAAGTGATTTAAGATGTGATGACGCATGATAGAGCCGGGGTTTGTTGTGGGATATATCGGTGCCAATAAGCACTAGCCTGAAAAAGGCAACTTTCCTCGAAATGCATCACAATTTATTAAAATCTCGATTAATAATCAAAATACTTTAATTGACAACACTACTACTATATGAATAACACTTTGCGGGTGCTTCGGGTAAAGTTGAAAATTTCTAGATCATAAGTCCTTGTCTTAAGGACATAAGAGACGCAAGATTGTATTAACATTATTCAGACTTTCTTATAGTACTTAAGGGTAGTACATTCTTGAGCTTTCGTGAATAACGAATCAAGTAGAACTTATAGCTTAGTTCTTTCAAATCGTCCATTTCATCACTTCTAAAGTAATAAGCGTTCCACGTTCAGCGAAAACACATTCAGCATGGACTCCCTGCCAGAAAACTACTTTATTGACTCATTTCGATTCACCGATAGAGTATTCAATGATCAATATCCATCCATTAATCCGGGAAATGCCAATCTCTCGTTAAAAGGAAAGGTTGTTCTTATCACTGGAGCCAGTCGAGGGATAGGAGCGAAAGTAAGTATATTATTTCCATCCACCTAAACTAGTAATCAACTAATTCTCAGGCTTTTGCCCCAGCTTTTACCAAAGCTGGTGCCGATGGCCTTGTCCTCATTGCAACTAATGCGGATATGCTGAGTTCAGTCGAGTCAGAGGTGAAGGGAATCAATCCGAACATTCGAGTTCTGACTATCGCTACCAACATCACCAATAAACAGTCAGTGGACGAAGCGTTCAAGAACATCAAGGATACATTTGGACACATAGACATCTTGATCAACAATGCAGGTGTCAATTCCGAAGGAGTGGGAGCACTTGTGGGCGATGAGGATCCAGATGATTGGTGGAAAAACTTTGAAGTAAACACGAAAGGTACGTTTTTGATCTCTCGGGCGTTTCTGCGCCAGCTTCACCCAGAGGTCTCGAACGCTACTATCATCACTCTTGTGACGCTCGCTGCTTGGAAAACATATCCTCAATTGTCTGGCTACGGTATTTCAAAGGCCGGTGCTTTGCAACTAAGTCAGCATATTGCGGCTAGCTATCCAAACGTTACCGCTGTCTGTATACATCCCGGTCTCGTTGAAACAGACATGTTAATGGATCAGTTCCGAAGATTTACTCACCAGACACCTGAATTGATCGGTGGTTTGGGTGTTTGGCTTTCTCACAAGCATGCAAGATTTTTGGGCGGACGTACCATTGGTAGCCACTGGAGTGTGGACGACTTAGTAGCAAGAAAAGATGAAATTATCAATAAGGGCTTGCTGCAGATGGATTTGATTGGCAATTTCGATGGCGAGCAATTCAACATCCCCAAATAAGTTTGTAGAGATGGAGTATTATATTTCAGCATAACTATCACTACACTAAGCAAGCAATGTTGCATTGGTGATATATGAATCTTAAGTGCTTCACATGTCGCTGTTCTATAGATGCTTTTTGCACACAAAGTGTAGCGGTGTTGAGCGGTTCCTCCAAAATGAATTATGGTTGCTGCAGTGTAATCTAAATTGACGCACGAGTTGCAAATTCATATTGTTCAACTGAATAGAGCAGCATTATCATCAGTCGTATGGCAATGAGAGGCGTTGGCGTAGCAGATAAAACTCAAATTTAAAATTAGGTCGTATGTTCCAGGCACAGCACAGCAGTACTAAGAAATAAAGGCAAAGGCTCAGTGTATTTAGCTTTCGGGTGTTTAAGCGACCATTCATTGCAGAAAATTTATCCTAGAGATTTCACGCGGCATATTAACCAGCATTCAGGACATGTGGGGGCTTTGATTATTCATTGCATTGCATGGAAGGCATTTTTAGCAAGAGAAGGGAAGGATTTACACATAAAGAGAATGATTTCCGAAGAATGATAGTAAAGATAAGATTTTTCCAACTTGATAAAGTAAACTCCTGTACAATGTCAAACTTTGCAGCTTGGCTACCCTACAAAGGGTCACAACTTCAGCTTGGTCCTTCTGACATGCCAAAGCCTCTACCTGGAGAAATCGTTATAAAGGCACGTATCTATAATTAAATATTTTTCTTGGAATCTAGATCGGCGAGCAAAAGATAACATTTACAGAGTCAAGCTATTCCACTTCACCCAGGGGATTGGAAATTGGCGCAAGGAATCATCCCAATACAGCTCAAGTATCCAGCAGTCTTAGGAAGTATATTGGCCAACGCTAAAGGATTTTAACACTTCATTAATTCCAACAACAGATTATGCTGCTGGATATGTGCATAAAATAGGATCGGATGTTACCAGATTTCAAGAAGGCGATAGGGTTCTGAGTATGAGTGCGTTCTCCCTACGAGGAAACCATCGTTATAGTGCCTATCAGCGATTTGTAGTAGCATCAGAGATCCATACAGCACATGTTAGTTTGCTTCTTTTTTGAGCTGTACCAGTGTCCTCTATACTGATATTGTGCAGATTGGATCTATACCCTTTGAAGCTGCCGTTTCCGCAATTAGTGTCTACGCTGCCATGTCAGCGTTAGTTCTTCATCTTGGCCTGGACAGACCGCTAATGGGTACGATGACTAAGAACGAAACGGTTCTCATATGGGGTGGCGCATCTTCCCTCGGGTTCTATTCTGTGCAAATAGCGTCCCAAGTGCGTATGCATTTAGTACATTATAGTACCCAACGACTGATATGTTGACAGGCAGGCTATACTGTAATCACTACAGCGGGTGAGACTTCAAAAAAAGATCTTGAGAGTGCAGGGGCCTCCGCGGTATATGACTACCGTTCTGCTCAGATTCTCAATCTTCTACAGTCCGCTGGGCCGTATGATGCTATCTTCAGCGCCACCGAATCGGCAGCGGATCAAGTAATAATTGGGAAGCTACTTGCATCTCAAGGCGGTGGGACCTTTCTAACGTCCATGGGGTTATTACCGGGCGTGGCCCTTCCAGTTGGTGTAAGCGCAAATTTTGTTCAATATATGGACGATTATATGAGACCAGAGAATGAAAGCTTTACGAAATGGCTATTCTGGGACTACTTGGAAGAGGGGTTAAAGAATGGTAGGTTGCAATTAGGAAGAACAGAAGTTGTAGGTGGCCTGGGACAAGCACAAATGGCTTTGGATCGTCTTCAAAGTGGAAGCGTAAGGGGGAGAAAATTGGTTGTTAAGCCACACCTAGATTGATCTAGAACACGTTGTTCCAATTATTTATAATTAATTAAATTATAAATTGGGAAATTATAAAAAGACAGTTTTTGTTATCTTTATATATGATTAATTATTATCCGGCACCCACGGCTTCTAAATTAAGAAGAGTTATATTTTCTATTTTTTATTAAAAAAGAAAAGCGTTAAAAGGCAGAAAGTGCTAATAATATAATTATAATGAAAGATGCTATAGTTGTAAAAGACATCTTTACCAAAGATGACACTATAATTTTAAAAAAAGATGCAGCTATTGATAACACGAATATAGTCATTAGAGACTGCGAGCATAGTAGAAAGTGCCACAATTAAGATAGGTAATATTATTGTTGTCTCAAACAGGACTCAGACTATAGGGGAAAAGGCTATGGTCACTTTGAGAAAGACTCTGACTAGTAAGCTGCATATGAAAGGGACTAGCATGTTGAGACAATAATTTCAAAATTAATATATGCTAAGATACTGCTAGAATATATTCCGCTTTAGGGGCATTTCTTTGCTAGAGAAGCTAAATCTTATCATGAAATTATTTACTCTCTTAGGAAATTAGTTATCTAACTTACATCTATTTTTGACTAGCTAGTATTTAGTTATATAAAGAATGCTGGCTATTAGTCTGCTATATTATAGTATTTAAATATTAATTCAATGTTATAATAATAGAAAAACACTAGAATTTAGATTATGAATAGCCTAAGTCTATTAAAATGTTTAGGATCGTAATATGTTTTTTGCTTATTAGAGTTCGTGACAAATTGCGCTACATTTTAACTTCGCATACTTAGAGGTTTTAATTCATATATAAATCTGGTATATCCTGCCAGCGATTGACCGCCGAGAACGACGGTCTTAAAGAAAAAGGTTATATTAGGGTTAGTCACATGATTACGATGCCGATGTTATAATTAAGGCTGAAGTTATATTTTGAAATATTATAATTTATATAGACTAAGTTACGGGCTTCCTTAACGAAGGTCTATATTATAATTAGAAAGCCTATGGAAGAGCACCGACTTGTATATAGTAGAAAGGAATCCTTAATTAGGGAGTTAGAGATTAGTTTGTCAATTACGGCTAATGTATACAACACTATTAAATCGTATCACTCTATCACTGAACTTTTACACTCAGGCGAAAACGTTCCCGAGAGCTGGTGAAGCTTAAGGCAGGGTTCGTGACAGTAAAGCGGTAAGAGTCTAGCAGCAATTGGATTTTTTTTTAATATTATTACTAGTTTATTATTATATCAAAGTATCCATTCTTACCCCAAGAGATTAGCCAGCCTCCTAAAATCAACAGTTCCCAGTCCAGTGACAGCATCCCATCCCACAGTCGTATTAAAGCTTTCCCCACACCCATAACTCGGACCCTCGACAATATCATTGAAAACCCCCTTCAGCCCTTCAGAGTACAACATCGGATTTAGCCACCCGAGCACTGGCAATCCTTTCCGCAGCCGTATGTCATTTATCAGTGCTACCATAGTTGCAAACACAGGTGTACCAGCGCTTGTTCCAGAATGATGGCCAGATGACGCATTCCCGTTTTCAGTCTCGTAACGCGAACCATACATGGCGATATCTGGGATTCCACTACCGCTGGCGTTGTAGAGTCCTTCGTATTGACCATTGAATGAGGCGATGTAAGCTGAAGTCGAGGCAACTTGATAATCAGGCACTGGGAAGTAGTTGGAAAAGCCGCCGGAGGACTTGGCATTTCCTTGCTCATCGGGCGCGTATATGGTCCAGCCTACTGCTGTCACGTAGGGGCATGATGCAGGAAAGGTGGGGAGGAATTGCGGATGGTAGAGGCCATCATTAGATATACAATCTATATCATTTTGACCTGCAATTCCGCCGTCGCCGGATGCGTCGATGACGGACACACCACGGGCAGCAAGACGACCGAAGAGATCGCAGACATGGATGGCATAGTCTCTAGGAACTGTTTGTTCGGTCTCGGTGTAGGAGATGGAAATTACTTGGGGGAGCTTGTCATCAGGTTTAGCCAGGAGGTAGGCGAGAAAGTCGAGATACGGCTCATTGGCATTGCTGAAGTCGCTGGGTGGAACAATCTCGCCTGTAGGTGACAGAGCTTCGGGGCGGCCGCCGGTGGAGAGGTAGACGACAGGTAGGGAGCCGATGAAAGGCATCGAATATTCCATATCCAAGGTGGCTTCAATGCCAGGCAAGGATTCATCGTTTACACCACCATTAATGAGCTCTACGGTGAAAGTGCCTGGAGAAGCGCGTGTCTCGGGAAAGATTCCGTGCTTAGCGACGAAGCTTGTGACGTCGGTGTGATTGACCCATTGCTCCAGGAAGCCAGCAACTGCCAATGTACTCCCACTCAGAGAGCCCGATGGAGGCAGGTAGTCAATATTGTACAGCTTAGCAATACACTTTGGGGTGATTGCTTTGCAAGCCTCTAGCAACTCCGCCATATTTCCAGTATACAAACGTTTATCGAGGTCTGCTATTCTTGGTGCTGGTGATGTGGTTGCCTCTCGCTTTAGAATGCCTTCAATAGGCTTCGAGGTTGGGAAATAGCTGATAGGATAGACAAGTGCAATTGCATCTAGAAGCTGCTGTGGGAGGCTGTATGATAAACTTCTCACAATCTTTCTTGCATTCGTAGGATTCTGATAAACGCCAAACTTGGCTTTGAACATCTCATTGGCAGCTTTTGCCGTAACATCGAAAGAAAGGGTCTCCACCTTGCTATCGTAAGTAACATTCTCCACGTCGGAAAACGACAGGAGCCAAGACTTGACTACTTGAATCGTTATCGGACTCGGCGCGGTGAACGCTCGCAGCTCATGCTTTTTCATATGCTGTCCATACTCGTGGCCTCCGGGTGTGCTGATGGCCTTCAACCTCGCACCTAGATCATTATCAGGATGACTTTTAAGGGCGATACTCAGATGGAGCCGCGCTTCATTCGCGACTAAATGATGCAATTTCCATGGCTTGGGAACCTGAGAGCGATTTTCGATGAGCTG
>Ga0247810_10000569_pt1 | contig 36395 bp, 33 predicted proteins | sample UWRJL119311C1_FD_179918 | JGI IMG/M metagenome (GOLD analysis project Ga0247810, IMG submission 179918) | Plant litter microbial communities from Arlington Agricultural Research Station in Wisconsin, United States - UWRJ-L119-311C-1 | ecosystem: Environmental > Terrestrial > Plant litter >... | reverse complement strand
AAGCTCTGAATACTGTGGAGTAGGCAAGCCCAAGGCTTTATTGGCTGCACCCGATGGGAGTCTCCGCAAGCTGCTCTGGCTGTAAGTACAGTGGAGTCCTCTGAGCTCGCAATTGTTGCACTGTGGTTGAGCTCCACTGCATTTTTGGTGCCGAGCTTTGCAGATATCGCATGTTGGCGTACGGAGAGCAGGTTTGCTCACTCGATAGTTGCTGCCTGTTGACATTGAATGCGAGTTGGGCCAGAACTGCTCCTGGCGTGTAGAGAGCTATCCAGCTACAATGGTGGCTATATTTTTGGTACACAACGGGATAGTGTTTGGGTTGCCAGCCAGATCAACAAGCAAGGTCCACGGTCGAGAACCGTATGCTGAGAAACATATCCGCCTTAGGCTTTAATTACAAGCTTTTCCTTGTAGATCGTATGAGATGCTTGGGATCGGACAAATAAACATGCGTGGCAATGCGACGTTCCATGGTTGCATGGCTCTGACTGCCTCAGGCAACCGTTCTGGCTTGCTTCTATCAGGGGGCTGTGGAACGGTAACGTTTTCTAGGGAAAAGCTACCTAAGACAACTACCATAGCTTTCGTGGAAACTTTCAACACCTCACCCATATTTCACCTCAATTATATCAAGTGAAATGAATGCTTTAGCCATGAGCGGTACAATAGGGCAAGGAATGCCATCTTGTCACGGTCGTTCTTGATTGGGATCAGAAAGAGTATCTGGACATGGAAGAGTAGTAAACGTAAAATCGCTAAATCATGCAGAAAGTCCTCCTTATTCACTGTTTCAATTGTCCACGCTAGACGCACACATTCTCCCAAGTTAGAGGTCATAAGCCATTTCTTGGTCTCAGTTCCCGCTACAGGTAGTGCCAGATTCTACAAACAACACTCCTCGGGGGTCCAGATTCCCTACTTCGACACAAGTCACTTCGCCGTCAAAAACATATTCACTTATGACCATTCCAGTTGCTGGTGCATTCGAAACTCCCCAGCACGAATGGCCCGTTGCGAGAAAAATGCCTTCAATTCCTGTAGGTCCAATCAAAGGTCCGGCACCAATCTCCAAGTCCATTGTGGGTAGGTAGCAGGCTCGTCTGCCTGTCACTTGACCATTCCGCAATACTTCCGACACGCTAAACGCAGCATCTGTAATTTGTCGGCAACTTTGAGAGGAAACCACGACAGTTTCCGTAGGTAGTGAAAGAGGAACATCAAAATCCCCTTGGCTACAGATATATACTTCATTATTGGGGCGAGGATAAATCTCCACAGAAACCGGCTTGGTTGATGAGGGTATCGTATTTGATGAAGGCTGATTTTCAAAGTATTCAGTGAGGTCAATATTGGTAAACAGACAATACGCGGACACTGGCTCTTCGAGCTTGATTGTAACGCTATGGGCGCGAACTGGTGACATACGAACTGTTGGTAGCAGCATAGGGGTCCACGGACCTGTGGCGATAACAACTGTCGTGGCAGGAATAGTACACACTGTCGATGTAGCCTTGTCGGTGTAGGTGATTGAGACTACCCGAGTCTTCTCTGGATCCTGAATTGAACATAGGGGTATAGGATTGTCGGATCCAGCGTAGATACAGCTAACTTGCTCTACCGTCCCTATGACTATCTTTGCTCCACCCTGCTCTGCGAGTTTTGCCATCTGATGCGTAAATTGCAATGGGTGTACTTGCGCGGTAGATTGGGCGTCAGCGATCTCCTCATATGCTTTGACACTCTTACTATTAATCCAATTCAAATCATCCGGCAGGTCCAATGAGTCTTGATGACCACTGTCCCACCACTTCCCTAGTTGAACATTTGAATTACTCGAGGGCTGCTCCGTCAGATGATCCGCGTGCTTAGCTCCCACCGCCGTTAGGTGACCGCAGTCAACACGGCGATAGCCCCATCTCTCGAAGCCGTCATGGTCCTTAGCTAGCTGATCATGTAGCTCGAAGCTAAGCCCAGCGAGTTTGTTTGGATACGCCCATGAAGCAAGCAGACCTCCTGCCTTTCCAGAAGCACCATTTGCTATTCTGGTAGCCTCTATTATGGTAATTGAGTAATCGGAAGGGTCAAACCGAGGATGGCGAGTAAGATAGTAGGCAGTAGTACAACCTATAATTCCTCCACCTGTGGTGTGGGTAGATCTGATATTAGCTAAGTATGTACGCTTGCTTAAAATCAAAACATACCGACAATAACGATATGCTTTTGTTGCATCTTGATAGCCATGGTCCGGCCCAATATTTGGTCTATGTTGACACTGGCATTCAAATAAGAATTCAAATTTTTGGCGTGGTTGGTTGGTACCTGCCGAGGACCATCACCCAATAATGGTACGATGGCGCTGTTGCGTGGTGGTGATTTCAGCGTGGCTGTCTCCTCGGAAATTTGTGGCAGAGGTCCTCGGGAATGCAAGAAGTCCTCGGGGTTGAGTAGCGAGTAGGAAATATAAGAAAGTCGTCTTACGCGCGACTTGATCAGATGACCTAACTAAGGAAACTGCTAGAAATCAGGAAGCTCGATTAGGTGTAATAAGTGGAGGGTAACTCACTATATTAGTTAATGATGACTAGTAAAATTACACTATTGAGATATGGCCTAATATATCCCTGAAATGGTCATGTGATTATGGACATGATCGATATTCTGACAGAAACAAATCAAATCTGCTGAGCATATATATAAATATCCCTAGTACTTATTCCACATTTACTTATAGTACAAAATAGGAAACAAAAGGATATTTCTCAGTCGGCGTACTTCGAATCGAAGTGGTCCTGCTTGCCATATTACATATCGCCAGGGTGGAAGCTACAATTTTAAAAGCTATTATACTCAAGTTTAAGTGTACCGAATCGAGGTCTTCTACATGTCTTTGGTCTGGATTGCACTACTACAAGTAATAGTAGTGCATGCTGCAGTATATAAAGTTTCAGGCAATCTGTTGAATGAATGCGATATTCACCACCTGCGACCGGAGCTGATGTACATTATTCAGAAGGAGTCAATTTGACAGGAAAACGAATAACAAAAATAACAGATTTGCCAATTTTAGTATGGATTATTAATATGGCTGTTATACCCAGATTGGAATTAGCGATAGTCAGGCTCGAGTTCGCTCCAGCGTAACTTGAGTAAATCATCGTTACATTTGTTTTCCTGGAATGTCGTATAGTGTAAAGTCTAATTTTAAGATCACGGAAGAGAACCCATCTTGATTCTCTTTCATTTCTGTGCATAATGCATAATTCAACGTACTACCTTTTATGGTATGAGTTTAAAAGACCCGCTTAACTTATAGCTCGTTATAGTTCGATATATTCTTGGTCCATTTCAGCTTCTCATGGCTTCCATTACCATCTCCTATTGCTCTATTCCTTCTGAATCCTCTCCTCCGCATCATTTTGGAGAAGGTTTCTTCTTCATCAAAGCCTTCTCCTCCTCCTTTTGTCGCAGGGCCTGCTTTTCTAACAAAGCCTTGGATTCTTTCTTCTGGCGTACATCTTCTGCGCGGTTGCGCTCTGCCTCTTCTACATAAATGATGTCATCAGGAATCTCTTCATGAGGCTCGGCCAATGTGTGAAAACATACCCTTCGAGATCTTCTTTGTCACGAGAACTCCCGCGTTACGGATTTTTGGTCCCGTAGAGAAAATCTTCTCGCGGAACAAAGTATGCTTCCCAATCATTATTTCAAATGGGGCATTTTCTGATATTCGAAAGCTTCCGCATATGGATTTTTCGTTATTCTCGTGCATCCATGTTATCTTATCAGTTACTCGATCCGAGATGAAGGTTCTATGATCAAATGTCGTGCACAATACTGGGTCGGCTTCCATAGACACTAAGCCTATCCGAGATGCTAACTTTTCGGATATCCAGTCATCGTCGCAGCCAGAGTCGAACTTTGCAACACATTCAATCCAGTCTTCTGCTAACTGATAACCTGCTACACAGAGAGTGATCTTCTCTCGAGTAGGGTCGCTTCGATAGGTACTAATACTTGTCTTTTTATATTCAGCGTACGCTCTAGTATATCGTTGTTAACGGCATCACAGATATACTATCTGCTCATTGGAACAAACGATAAACAGTACTAACCATTGAAACCGCTGCACCGTGATTAGCCTTCCTGTGGGGGCCGACGGAATATGACTTCCCCTTCCTCTCATCTATCACTTGCGATTCTATTTTCACTCTTGAGTCCGGTGGGATGTTGTTCTCTCGCGTCTTAAAGATCACTGACCATTTTGCGGTTTTGCGCTTCACTTCGCCTGATTTGTCAGCATGAAAAGTGGTATCAGAGTAAGGCTGTGCAATAGCATCTTGATGCGACGACTTTGAATATATAATATATTAGGTCGGAGTAACTACAGTTAGGCACCAGCGACTCGCATCACAACGAATGGTGGTTCTGGATCCGAAAGATTCACCAATGCATTCGCTTCACGAAGCAAGGCAGATTCTCAACTCAACTCGCAGCCTTGTCCACCGATGGGCTCTGCCAGCAGGCTCAGCCGTAACTCGGTGCAAGGTCATCTGAGACGTTATCAATAACGTGTATGCTGACGTGCCGACCCTTATCTTGGGGCTTCTTTGTCCGGATACCCAATACCGGTCCTGACTTTTCAGAGACTTCACGAGAACTCTCAAATCTTATGAATATGCACGGCTATCACAAAGTTGCTAATTATATGAGCTCTCACGATCAAGTAGCCATATTCCGCCGTTTCACAAGGCTCAACCTCTTGAATCTCTTATATTTGCAGGCCGATATCATGAGGCTGGAGCACCGACTATTCGAAGTTGTTGAACAAAATACAAACATCGTAACTGCAAAAGATTGGTATGAGTTGTGCAATTCACCACAGGACAAAGATCAAGTGCAACTTGGATTGACTATAGGTTTACAAGAGAAACTGGACCATTTCAGTGGGTGGCTCCTCCTTAATAACTCCGATCCTCTCTATGGTGCGCACCTGAGTTGAAATGGAGAGGACAGACAATGTTTATCAGCTGCATATGATGTCAATCCATTTACGCAAATTGCAATTCAATCAATGACTAACTCGAAAGATACGCAATAGATCGCAAACTGCTAGAGCAGGCCGCACTTATGAAACTGGGTAAACCGAACCCATATGACCTAGAATTTCTTCGGGCCTGGTTCACAGACGGAGCAAAAGGGAACTGGCCTATACTTGGACGAGATCGTGATGCATGGCACACATTTGAGGATGACCTGGTCGCTCTTCACAATGAACCTGCTCGTGGGAGATTTTCCCGTACGCTGAGTCATAAAATAATTCCACTCATCTATGGCCATTTGGGATCAGACCAAAGTGGCGAAAAGGAGGTTAATGACAGAAAGCTGGCCATGGTTGTTGAGATCATGGGTGTTCTCATCGCATCGCTAATGCCATTGAGTGCGATATTGGCACTTTACTTTGTGAAGAATGAGTTAACAAGGGTTTTCACTACTATTGGATTCACTGCTGCTTTCTGCTTAGCTATTTTGTTTATGACTGAGGGTACAAGACAGATTGAAGTCTTTGCAGCAACTTCTGCGTAAGCTTAGCACGACCGCTCCATCACGTGATTGTACTAGAGAACTGATTTAGATCCATAGATACGCAGCAGTTCTTGTTGTATATATTAGTCAAGGGCCGTCGTGACACCAAGCCAGATTTGGCTTTGCGAATAATGAATGAGAAAGAGAGCAACGGGGAAGAAATCTACATACAGACGGTCTATGAAAGAGTTGCAGGACCAGCTCGGAAGAACATTTTATCTCGAAGGCGACTGAATGGACGTCTCCTGCTTGCTGACCTAGAACGTTCTATCAGATGGATCGAATCTTTCAGGAAGCTCTATCGCTACTGACCTTATGTCTTACTACCAAATATGAGAGAGTTTTCAAGCTATAGTACCAAAGGCACTCTGACCACACTAAAAGCCGTGATTGACTACTAGCCTTTAGTATTAAATGAGAACTTCGGATCAACTAGTTATATGTGACTAGAGCTTGGGGTTAAAGTAACAACAGGACCTCTATATATCAGCACCTTACCGTTTTCAATGGGCCATCATTCAATAGGTATATGCACATATTTTGGTGTACCCTCACGTGTCTAGTCGAACGTACCAATCATTAGCTTTTCACGCTAGCCAATAGCGCAGCTACGTTCCTCACCCCTGTAACATGAGTGACAGCGCCGATCTACTGATCGGGTGGGGTTAAATTTGCCCAATTTCCGCATTTTCAGACTTCTAACATATCGCTTCTTTGGCATATAACCTTTAACCTGCTATAACTTTTAGCTCTTCTTCAATATAAGTCATCTACTTACAATAAAGATTATTGAATTGATTTTTCAAGTTGGAAAAACCAAAAAGTGCGTATGGTACTATGTAACTGTAGTTACCAAAGTGTATTGTAATCGGCCAACTCTAGCCCCACCCAATAACAATTCCCCTCCATTACATACCGTGTAGGCTGCAGACCCCGCGCTGATATTCAGACCTCATTGCAATCAGACTCAAAAGTGCGTTTAACACTAATCGATCTCCAATCATCAAACCCTGACCACACTCAACACTGCCATCAATCGTAACGGCCCAGTGAGCGCGACAGAGCTCCAGCGAGTCGGCAATGCCCAGCATGTAAACATCATGCCCCCTCCTCCTCTGCCGGGAACTCCAGGTTCTGTCATCAAAAGCCGCCTCGAGAGTGCCGCGATTCGCTTTGAGCAGGTGTTTAACTGGGAGGAGTTGCGTGCATATATCCTCCAAGATGAGAAATGGGTTTGGGACAATGATATAGTCCTTGGTTGGCAACAAGACATTACCACTCACTTCCTCGAGTGTTGCAAGGACTTCCACGACGATGAAATGATCCAGGCTTTCACGGCCGCTCTGAAGGATGGACAGCAGTTCCAGGAACTCCGGGATGCAGATGTGAAAGAAGCAGCAGATTTAGCAGAGCAGCATTCGGCTCACAATACGATTACACAGCAGAACTTTAATGAGGTAGGCACAGTGGTGCACTAAATGGAGAGCTTGAAAGCTCTGAGCTGACTGTACCACCTTTTAAGACAGTTAAATTCGATAAAATCATCTTTGTAGTCCGTTGGGGCAACAACAAGAACTATGATGGCCTAACAGTCAAACATACCGATAAAGCAATGAGCAAGATTATTGATAAAATTGTGCAAGAACGGTGGAACTTGGATGATGAAGTATATTCGACACTAGTCGGCGAGGGTCCCACGGGTCGTATGATGTCGGTTATTGACCTGACCTGGGAGCTGCAGCAGCTGCAGAAGCAAGGTCCAGTGAGAAAATCGTATACGACCACGTTCATGTTGGTTCCCGATCATACCATGAAGTCCGACGCAGAGCTTGGGCAGAATAAATTCGATCCTCCATGCAGTAGCAGACAGAAGGAAGGGCATTCAACTACAAGTACAGGAGTCCCTCATCTTTCTCAATCATGTTTATCTAACTCAAACTCAGAATCGCTGCCGAACATTAAGACATCCGGTAAAAAGAAGGCACCCAAATCAGGAAGCCAGGCCGGAAAATCCTCCCCAAGCAATTTAAACCGACGCCGGACTATGTCTTCTATATCAGGGCGGTCAGGATCTTTGAGCAAGGAGGAGTTTATACAAAGGAAAATGGTAGCGGGTCTAAGAATAGACGCAGAATTACAGTGGGAAAAAGAACAACTTTGTCTGGAGACGGATGCGGAGGATGACGAGTCATTTCATTCGAGTAAAGGGAAGCAGCAAAGCTCTCTCGATACGAGTGTCGACTCAAAGGATAGAGCTTACGCAAAGCGTGGAAGGAGATGAACTAGGTTTGTACATACGGTAATGTGGATTTTCTGCGATTCTGGAGTACAACGGAGTATATTTAAGGGTATCTTAAGTATCAAGGCGCTTAGGACGATAGACAGGATGATACCGTAGCAATTGTAGTGAAGGAGACGTTGAGAATTATGGTGGCTTAGATTTATAAAAGTGTAAAGATGCCTAGGTCCTTCGCGTTATTCGAGGAATTTGTCCTTTACGTCGCGTTACTCAGGCAAACGCATTATGCATTATGCGTCACACATAGCACAGATTATCGATTACAAATCGGGGACTAATAAATGTATTCATCATCGCGCTCTCGTGTAGTATCAAACATAACTTTTTCACTTCCGAGAATAACAGAAAAGATTGAGGTGTTGTATTTCGCAAATATTCTGCTCCGTATCATAAAGTTCACTTGATAATATCAAATTAATTAAAATCGACTGTTAATCAAGCGTAGCATTAAATGAGGCATAAGCTCTAGATACAAACAAGTCATTCCAATCTTCCTTATTATTTTGGCTTTTTTCAAAATTTCCAAAGCCTGATGTCAGCTTGCTCCCATAGCTCGCAGTTTCTTTTGATGTGCCAATAGCAACTGCTGAAGCTTCACAACTTGGTCTGAGTATTGAGTGTTTTGAGCTTCAAGATTTTTATTGCAGCTCTCAAGTTTTTGAAGATGACTAAGAGCCCTTGTTAAGATAGCGCCTTTGGTTCTTTTCTTCGGTGTATCCTCGTACACTATATTTAGATTAGAGTTTGATTCAAGATCAAATTGTATAAAGGTGAACTCACAATCATCTATGGCTGGTGAATGTTTCGAGAGCCAACTATCAATCTCAGCAAATTTGGAATTCAGTGACCCGCGATACTTTCGTTCGATAGCATTGTGCAACTTCTTGCTTCGCTCAACATCTTTCGAGAGTGGCAAGTCTCTTTTGTTAACAGGTGATATTGGTTCTATATCCCTTCTTGTGGGCGCCGGTGACGCAACGTTTGTCCAGCGTCCCTCCAGGCTGGTATGGGATAATGACTGTCGAGGAGAAGACGATTCGGATCTTGATGAGGTATAGTCTTCAGAATCATCACAAAATTCCAACCCAGGCGTTGACTGCCACTCCTCCAGCCTCACGTTGGCTTGTGTTCGACTGCGCTCCTTGCTAGACAAGCATCTTGAGGCTATCAGATGGTTTGATTTGCTTAAAGCTGGGCTTGGGTAAGCGCTATTATTGTTGTGCATCAGTATCGAGTCGAAGAGAGAATCTGGTAACGTTGCTCTCGTAAAAGGGTCACTTTCATTGAATGTGATATCTGGTGAAAAGAGTGGAAAATCGCCGATGAAGTCGCTGTTGACGTTGGCATTATCCGAGTCAAATGATACGTCTAGATATTTGTTCCATTGTGTATCACAGACTTGAAAAGGGCTGTTGCATCTGCCTGGGTCAAGATACCACGGCTGTGATGTCTCTTGAGTTTGATAGAATGATGCCATGACAGGTAGTCTTTGGATGCGATGGATTAATATTCTTAGAAGCTGGTTATTGTCATGGGACAGTATTGACTGTATCCGCCCCTAGACGAGAACATCACGTCACTTATATATTTCTTCAGTCTTGTGAACTGTATGGTGCTATAAAGCAGAAACACATTCTAGCATGGTACACAACCCCTCATCGGATATGGCCGTTGGGTGGAAAGTTTTACTCAACGAAGAAGCTCCGCGGAATCGGGAATTAATGGCGAGGCATAGAGAACTTGTTGCGTCTGTAAGTGATCCCAGGACTACATTACATTAGCGTAACCTATAAAAGATTCAGTATGGAGTTAGAGGCGGCATGATTGGCTCGCCTGGAATTTCCTCGGACCTGACGGCCAGCTCATATCGGCGCATTTAATCAAATGTTCACGGAAAGCAAGGGATCCAAACACGTGAGCGGCAGAGTAAATTAATTTGTGCTCATGACTTTTGGTTATGCCAGCATTGGGCTTCTGAAGTTTAGTTTGACCGCTGTGAGTGTTTATGGCGAGATTTACAACACGTGAAAAATGGGAGATATGCTGTAGCACACTTGATTCAAGTGAGCTATTGGCCATATTCAGCATTGTGCCAATCTAGCACTTAATCCACACGTGCAAGGCAGTCCGTCCAAGCAATCTCTTATCCTTTTCTTGAGATTCAATCTAGTACTGCAATATTCTTACCGCGCAAACAGTCATGGCTCGCATGGTGATGGTGTAACTTATCATACCTTAATAGAACAAGCCGCTTGCCCAGCAAGTGCAAAATAATAGTAAATAATTTTAGAAGGCTTCAAATTCCAACCCTGTGGATGTGATGCTGTGACAACCTAAAAACGTTGAATTGTGAGCGAATGTGAGGGAGAGGACCGATCGAGGGGGTTGGATTCTCTGAAAGTAAAGGAAAGTGTGTGTTCAGCTAACAGACGTGCTAATTGTGTTATAGGGCTAAAAGCCATAAGTTTCGATGAGGCGGAAGCTGAGTAAAAATTAAGTTTCTCTGTTAAGTTATCTGGGAGTTTTGATTTACGAAGAGTCGTGGATGACGGCAAGTTAATCAATCGCATACTTTGCTAACTCCGTTTCAAGCCAGGTATCAAGTAAGAACGCTATACATTAAATCATTAATAGTCACCAAAGCCCGATATATCTTTCATTCTCGATATTCTCTTATTAGTAAATGGTGCTACCTTTTAATTCTTCGCAGTTGAACCATCATGCTGCTATTTAACTAACATTCTACATAACTACTGACACAAATAGTTCAGTCATTTCACGAAACTAAGACCGGTGTGTTAGAAATCAGAAAGGAGATTGAAACACGAAGTCTAGTTTTGACATTCCCAGGGTATGAGCGTGGAGAACACTGAATCTAAGGCCGTTGCTCTGGCAATGCGTCTTGATCGACATGGAACGATATTCAGCATCGACATCCCACACCTTATTCCGTTTTTTCTACCTTCATAATCGACGGTCTGGCTTCTATCAGTAGTGTCGTACAAACTAGAAGAATCAATACTCACATTGCAGCAGTTACTGACTTTTTCTCATGGCCGTGAATTGTTTTACGCTGAGCTTCCAATGCTCTTTCCAAACCCATGAGTAATAGAGGCATAAGTCCAAATACTACTAAGACTATTGATCCCGCCAGGGTAATTACTGGATCAGTTTCCCAGATCCATGTCGTCCAGCCCTTTTCATACATAAAAAAACCAGTGGTAAGCTCGGCTATTAGCATCAAGATGAAAGATAGCCCACCAATTGCCAACCGGAATGCACCAACTCTTGGTATTTCATAGGCAACTATTAGGAATCGCGCCCAAAAGCAGAAAGTCATGACCCAGAATAGTAATGTAATCAGCGCAAATTGGCGATGTGTAAAGTAACTCAGTGGTGCCACGTTGAAAACACGAAAGTATCCGATAATGCAACCGGTGAGGAAGCTGAGGCCGAAATAAAAAAACGCAAGGCGGACAATATAGAAGGCAATTACAAAATCCCAGATCAGCTCAAACACTGAGGCGGTGGTTTCGAAGAAAATCATGATAAGTCACTGTGGCCGTGTTGTCTTGCAATTTTGGAAAGCATTTATATTAGATGTTTGTTTTTTAGGCTCAGATTCGTACTGGTCTGGATTGATTGAAGTGTGATGGACTTTATCTCATAAATCTCATTGCATTTGGTTCCAGATGGTAATATACGGATTTTTGTCTACAAGAATCGACAGACGCTTCAGAAATATTGGCGCGACATTCCGACGAGCCACAATCTTTGCATACTTACAATTCACAGATTTACACATTCCTCATCCAATGGAAATTACATATATTACATGGCATGACATTAACATATGATCACAATTTCGTGATACTTTTAAACTCATGTGTACTAACATCAGCTGTTATCTTGAAAAGCTGGAGGCGGTTGTGGCATGATCTGCCAGATCGTATTCTTGGCGACAAACTCAGAGCGATGTTGGGTGGAAGAAAATAAAAAGATAAAATTAATAGAAATGATGCCTGACAGCTACAACAATCTATGTAACTTGGTCTTTGATGTATTGATATCTTTTTCTAAGTTACACAAATTATAACATAGACCAAGAATTTATATTTACGTCTTCATGTCTCCAAAGCCTGTGTAATAATAGGGAAGAGCGATTGAACAACAATCATAAACTAGCCCAACCATGCTGTGATATTCTGATGAAAGTTTCAAGCTCTACAACATTCTCGAATCAATCAACCGAGCATTTGATATGCTTATTTATGTAAACAATGATAAAATGTCCAAAGCAGACAAATAGATATTGATGCACAGCCTATCGAACGTTAAATTAAGCGAGTACCAGGGCTGGTCTAAAACAACGCTGGCACAGAAGCACAGTTACGATGTTGGTCAGTGCAGGCTGAGCACGGTTGTACTATTTAAAGATTCAGTAGCTCTAACTCATGAAACAAAAGGCGGACGAGTAGAACTATCTGGAATCAGTCAATTGCGATACGTTGTAACGGAGCAAAGTCGAGCCAATATCACACCACCGCACGTGTCAATGCCGGTGCTGCAAGTACCGGCAGATCCATAGATCTTCAAACGACTAGAACCCAACCTTGAAATCCGTTGTTTCACTGCCCTTGTCCTTGGTAACCTCCTGCTGATGAATCATTCGAATAATTGGTGAAAGTTTTCCATAGCTTTTTGTCAAGGACCTGTACTCACGATATGGGCGAAGGAGAGGTTCCTCGGCGCGTTAAAGTGTGTGAAGGTTCTTGTATTTTGATGAGTCTAGGGAAGAAAGCTCTCCGTAGGGATAGATTCTAGGTATAGCTCACTCAGGGGGGTTTGTGCCTGAGGCCACAACACTTTCCCATGTGGCTTTATCGTGTTGAAAGTCTCCTGTTACGAAATCATCGATAAAAGTGTTAATTTCGAGTAGGCATGGACATCAACTTCTCGTCGTGCTCGGAAATGAGACCAAAGTAAGGTGAATGAAGGTGGAAGGCAGCTCGAGTGTGAAGGGAAAGGGCCCACAATAATTCACAGCCCTGATTACTGACAGAAACATGTTTCATGGCTCCACGGTCAAACATTAGTTTCTATGCTATGTAAAGGCATATCAATGTGCGATGCACCAACAATACATAAATGATGCATCCAACTGTCCAATTATATAAGGAATCAAGATGCTCGGCCCTTCAGTTGAAAGACCTCCACAGTAATTCCGCTATTCCCTCGGTAGGAGACTCATCGTTTCGTCGACGAAATGACATCGCTCTTCTAATTGCATTTGAGATCTTAAGAAGCATATGAGACTTTAGAGTCCGACTAGACGGTAGACAACAGTTGTACTATCTGTGACAAACCTGCATCTTGGCGAGCAGAGTTATATCATTTACCTACCCGAGATATAGTATTGATTAGGAACTCCGTCTACAATGATAATCGAAAGGCTCAGTGCGGTAGTACCCGTAGTATTCTCAGCTGTTTCATTCGCTCTTATTGTTGTTCTCGCAGTTGCGGGATCAAGAGTCGGCGCTGGATCAGAATACTTCATTTTATCAGTTAGTGTACTTTTAGCTTGCTCCTAGGTCGGATAACTAACATGGCCCTTCAAGTTGAATACTTCTAATATTGGATCTGGAACAATACAGTTCGATACTGTTTCTGATCCTACACCCGGGTTCACCGACCCCACCGGTCTTTTGGATGGTATCATTACTGGTATCGCGGATCCTGCCAACCAAAAACTCCAGGAGCTCGAAGCGAAGATAGTCAATAGCGCCATAGATTCCATTGGAATTAAAGATGTTTACAATATTTACATGCTGAACATCTGTGAAGGGCAGCTAGTCAACGCCGACAACCCAAACTCGATTTCTATATCATCTTGTCCAACATATCACGGTGTTACTGATGGTATGTAAATTGCAAATAGCAAGCCGGACTCGCCCTTTAACTGATGCAAACTTATCAGGACTTAAAAATGTGTCATCGAGAATCCCAAGCTCTGTCGTTATTGGAGCTACCAATATCACGGTACCAATTTTACAATCATTGGGGCCTGGCCTCAACTCGATACAAGACCTACTAATTACTGCGACCAATGCAAACTTTGCTCTCCTTATTATCGGCCTCATCAGCTCGGGTATTGTGATGCTATTATCCATTGTTTCTATAGTTCTTCCACGGGTCCGGTTCATCACATACGTGAATCTCTTCTTCGCCACTTTGGCTCCTCTGACCCTCATGATAAGTACCATGATCCTTACTGTGTTGATGTATTTTCTCGTCAAAATGATAAATGGCATAGGCTCAGGGCTCGGTATCAGTGCAATTGGTGGGACAAAGGTTATAACATTATCATGGATCGCATGGACATTCAGTGTAGTCAGCGGGGTTTACTGGTTCCTAATCTGGTTCGTGTATGTGAGGAAATCAATACTTGTTAGAAGGCCGCGCAACGAGAATGAAGTTGGTCAATGGAGCGGGCTCATTAGTCGAACGCGAAGAAATCTAAGTAAGGGTGATGAAAAGGTAGCCTTACAGCAAGAGCGCATTGCGATGAATACAATGAGACCCTAGGTCGTTTACGAGGGTATGACAATAGAAAGGAAAATTCGATGTATAACTGTTACTTGGTCGTTTGGCGTTATTTCTCATAGGTCCCATGTATTCTAGAGTAATAAGTATTGAAGTAAAGCAAAACCGTGAGAGTAGCCACTGTTTGACTATTGATGAATTGACGACTAAAATTGCAGAATTATCACATTGCCGCGTCACCACACCGATAGCCACTCCACCATCTGTTGAATTGCCGAATACAGTTACATTACAAGCTTGCAAATACGACTTATACTGGTTTACTGCTTGAAATTGCTTTTGATAAATACGTATAAACTTACTGACAGATTGCATTCAATTCTCAGGTTATCGCTATCAATTACTTCTGGTGGGAAAAACGAGAATGCTTTCTTCTTATCGTAGATCTTCAAATCCACCGAGTAATTTGATACCATTAGCCACCTTGGGAGAGCTCGGGAAGAGCTTCATTGGTCAATCAAGCGTCATAATAGACGTGATCGAAGTTGCTCAAGCAGGTTCCCTAAAGGCACTGCCGAGACTACCTACATCCAATGGACTCACGTAACATCTGACTTGTGTAACAAGGTTCGCGAAGTTTATCGGGGTGAGGCAGGACGGGCTGTAAAGGCTTGGCCAGGATATCCCCTCATCTTAGCTTGCTCATCAAGTGTTCTCTGGCGAGCCTTGTAGGGCTCGGTTAACAAGCACAGATATATCTATGCTGACGGCGCCAGATGATATGATGTTGATGATCTGAAAGACAACAGGTCTAGATTGTAAGTTATCAAAGTTGGAGCTTTAGAGTGATCAATTGTGCCGCACGATTACAAGTGGAAGATGAGTGAGTCTTGCAGCAGTCTAGAATCAGCTTTTGGGGCAAGCGACTAAGTCTTATACACCATTTACAACGAATACCTAGACGATGTGAGAAGTTCAGGCTTTTGAGGGTTGACTAATAGGTATAATATAATATTGAAGAACTTGTTGATGTTGGCCGAGGCATATGATAGAGTGTTCGAAGTATGAACGGATGCCGGAGCTGATGGAAAGAATATTAGCCGTAAGCCGAAAGTGTGCATGCGTCACGCACGTCAGCCAATACGTACGTAGTACAAAGTTCTTGACTATGGAAAATTACGGGTTATTATCTTGCCAATGGGTGGTACTGCTTGACGCCTAAATCTCCTAAACTCATCGAACAATAGATCCTATGAGGGGTAGCATGCATGATCCATACTGTGATCGTTCATCTTCATCTACTACATTATGAATTCCAATTCGCTTATGCTGTACCATTATGGCATTTTGCTCATTTATATAGCTGTAGACAGCCAATGTCTTGACGCATGGCTTGTAAGGTCTGACGTAGGTATTATCTATAGGGTTTCCCGGCCGCACCGATAGCTATTCCGACAGCCGTTAGAATACTGGCAAGGTCGGTATTGCCGAATATCGTCACAATCTACTGTGATAGATTTCAGATCCGATTTCTATATATTTTGAGAGACTTCCGATACTATACTATATTCATTCTAGTAGCAGTCATTGATACAAATATACCACCAATTCTCACTCCCACACTGAGCATTTGCCCGTTCTCAACTACCGAAGTCAACAACATGCCGGGAATTAAAGTTGGAGATTATTTATTCAAGCGACTACGTGAGCTGGGAATTGGCTCAGTATTTGGCGTTCCAGGAGGTACTTATATTTTGCTCTCAGTGATTAATTTGATAGCTTGTGTGTTACTGATATATCTTATAGATTATGAACTCGCACTTCTAGATCTCGTTACAGACAATGAACTCATGTGGAAGGGCAATCCTAACGAGCTTATCGCCTCATATGCAGCAGACGGATATGCACGTGTCAATGGAGCGGCTGCCTTCGTCACAACCTTTGGCCCTGGAGAGCTCTCTGCATATTGCGGAATGGCCGGCCAGTACTGCGAGTATGTCCCAGTGGTACACATAGTAGGTTATCCTACAGTAGCTGCACAAGCGAGTCAAGCAATCATGCACCATTCCCTTGGAGATGGACGATTTGAGTAAGCTCGCTGTCAACAATTTAAGCATGACAAATTGACATCTAACTGCAAAAAAGCATGTACGAGAACATGGCGAAGCATATCACGGCCGCCACCACTGTCATCAAGAACCCGCATACTGCTGCAGCAGAAATTGATCGAGTGTTGAATACAATGATGAGAGAGTCCAGACCTGTATACATTGGACTATCTGTGGACATTGCTTATGAATCCATCTCCAGCATGCCGCTAAATAGCCCAATCATGACTACTTTACCGCCAAATAATGAAAAATTGGAGAACAAAGTGGTCGATGAGATTATTTCCAGGATTGAAAATGCATCCAACCCTATCATAATTGTCGATGGAGGTAAGGTTTTCAGATGATCGATTGTCAAGATAACATGACACTAATTTAAGGCTATGACAGGCGCTGTACGCCACAATGTGCTCTTTGAAACCAATGCCTTAGCTGAAGCCACTTCCTTCCCAACCTTTGTCACAGCCATGGGTAAGAGTGGCGTCAATGAAGAGCTTCCAAATTTTGGTGGCGTCTATTCTGGCGCGGGAACCTATCCTGGGGTGAATGAAGCTGTTGAAACCTCCGATGCAGTACTTTGGATCGGCAATTACCCTGTATGTTTGTCCCAAATTCATCTCTAAACTGGTCCTTATTAATGAATCCTAGTCTGATTTCAATACTGGAGAGTTCACGACTGCTGTGAAAGAAAGTATCACTGTGGACTTCCAGCGATTTTCAGTCAAAGTATGTGCAGCCACAACTCATTGACTGCCCGGGTTGCTAATATGTCTATAGGTTGGTGAAGTAAAATACAATGTTGCGATGAAATACGTGAGCATATTCTTAGTACTGTTTCTCAGAAGAAACTAACGCAAATAAGGTACTTGAGAAACTTATGATAAAGTTGCGTCAAAAATCAGTGTCAGCTTCATCATCGAAGGTTACATGGAATCCATTTCCTATTCAGGAATTCTCCAATAATAATTTGCTTAAACAAGACTTTCTCTGGCCAGTAAGCTAGCTTCATTGTCCACCCCAGCTTTGGGTCTTGACGCTCACTTCGAACAATAGTCTCTCGGATCTTTCTTCCGCCCTGGCGATATTGTTATCGGCGAAACCGGCACCTCAGCCTTTGGTCTGTGTGATTCTAAGCTTCCTAAAGGTGTAATGATGTTCAACCAAACTGTTTATGGTAGTATTGGCTACGCAACTGGGTCGATTGTGGGAGTCGGTCAGGCAATCAAAGAAAGCGGCGGCAAATGGAAAAGACCCGTTCTTGTTACTGGAGAAGGCAGCATGCATTTGACTGTTCAGGCCATCGCAGATATGCTACGTTGGAACTTGAATCCAATCATGTATGAGTTCACAAAGGCTTCAGGATCCTTCACAAGAATGCTGACACGAAAACAATAGCTTTGTACTAAACAACGGAGGCTACACAGTCGAGCGCCTTATTCATGGAAAAGAAGCTCAATACAATGAGGTTGCAGTTTATGATTATAGCAACCTAGCTGCAACGTTCGGCCCCGCATACCCAGCAAAGTATCATGGGCCCATCAAGACGTGTGGTGACCTTACTAAGCTACTTCAAGAACCAGGATTTGGAAATGCCAGCTGCTTTGAGGTAAATTCCTGGTCATTATGTTTATTTGGTCATTGCTAACCAAGATATAGCTTGTTGAACTAGTGCTAGATAGACTTGACGCACCAACGACTGTTATTCGGACTGGGATGGCTATCGATGAGTTTAACAAAGCGAAGTCATCGAAGAGTGTGCAAGGGAGCTGAGTAGCGCAATGAGCCTTAGTAGCTTTATCTATCTTCAAGTTCTCGACAAATTTTCATAAATGTAACCATCTAATGGCAAAGGTATCTATAATAACTTACAGTAGTATTCATTCAAATAAATATATAATTAGGCATTTGAAGGTTCTTACTCCTTCTTAGACTCAAACCTTAGACTTCTTAAGCTCAGCTTGCTTTTAATACCTCCCAGTAGGATTGTTCCTATAGCATCGTTGGATCGCTCTCTCTTGGCCATTCTCTCGAAAACGAGTTCTCGTTATTCACGAAGCGCGCTCAATCTTGCCCTCGCAAAGCTCTTCAATAATCTTTGATACCTCTCAGCCGAAACAGTGGCGCTATTATAAGACGTTCGAATACTGTCCGTTCTTGCTCCATGTCGTGAGCATGACCAACGCTACTATAAGTTCCTATGAAAATAATAGGAATTTCTATTTAGATAAAATTGTTTGGCTTTTATCGCCAGGCTCAACCAAGAATTGATTTCAGCCAATTAGACCCTACTAACAGAAAATAGTCGATAAGAGCCAGCCAACAACGTCCGACGTAGGCGCATCCAACATGTAACCAAACATTTCGGTGACTCGAAACTGGTATTTGTTTAAATATGCCGCTTTTTATATATAGTTTAACTAAGATTTCCTTCAACGGTGCCAACTGGCGACGGTCGGCACCATATCATGTATCTTTCCATTACACCTGGGTATCTCTCAAATTTACATTACATCATGGTAGCTCCGTAGGCTGCTTTCCATATGCGCCATGCATGTCTGTACTCCCGTGCAGCTCACTTGGGTGCGAGTTCCCCGACATCTCAGCAGGATGCGGGACCTTCGTCTGGGCTTGTACTCCTCCTGCTCCAGGGGCCGGCACTTTTGTTTGAAATTGAGCGTGTGGCCCTGAGCCTCCCAATTCTGATGGACCATGCCCCATCTGCTCGTTATCCTGGTATGATGCAAACGTTTCTGGCTTAGTAGCTGCTCTCTTACTTTTCCGTCGACGAAGGAAGAAGAAAACTAGACAAAGGATAGCAATTACGGCAACTGCGGCAACAACTCCTATGGCGGCCTTGACACCAGTGCTGAGTCCTGTAGATGGTATTGGGCCTGGAGCATCAGGTTTGTTTGTTTCTGAAGCGGCGGCGGCACCGAGATTAGTTGGCGTCGCGACCTGGGAGATAGTTGTAGGGAGCGCAGTGCCAGTTGTAGAAGATGAAGCTGAGGATGTCGATGAAGACGATATGGTGGAAGAAGAGGATGCCGACGAAATCCGAACGCCATGCGCATCTATTGTCGAATCTGAAATGTTGAACCATGCACTACTCGCAAGAGTCGATGTTGCACCGTGTTTGAACAGCTGAAAATTGAATTGATTGTTGAACGTTAGGTCGAATTTGGCCCCTCCATCTGTGCCATCTACGTTGACCTTCCATCTGTATGTGTTTGCATTGATATTCTCTGTGTCACTTAGCCTAGTCCTCTTCGGAAGACATCTCACTTACCAGAGTTAGGAGTTCGATCAATTTGAGTTGAAGGAGAAGCTCTCTGGTTAATAATCAAATCCACGGTTTCACTGGAGGTCCAAGCTATGTCCACCAAATCACCGACTTTGAGAACTGGAAAAGTATTCGCTTTTGGTTCTGGATTTGTCAATGGTCCTGGAAATACGAACGAATCGGCGGCTAATCCCACAGAGATCCAAGTCAAAAGCAATACAGGATAAAGAAAACGCGCCATTTCGATATATATCTCGGGACCTCGCGAAGAACTGAGACGGACAGTTTTGGTAACGGTGATACCAGTCTACAGTTTATCCGGGAGAAGGGAGAAGGGTGACAAGAGAGAGGTTAGGGGCAAAGATGGGTAGGATAGGTATTCGTGATGGACATTGCTTTAGAAAGCTAGTGTTCCTAGTGTGGCTGATCTTGACGCTCGGTGCTAAGGCTGAGCATAAAGTCCGTTTATTGGACCTCTCAATGCACGGGAGGCGGATCTAGGGTGATCCTACTTAATCCTCAAACTTCGTGTACCCAAGCAGTAAGCTGCCGATCTGTTATGGCTCGAATCCAAGACAGACTTGAAGCATATTTGCTGCGTTTGATACGATATATCGATAACCTCACATAACCTCTAGGAGATAGCAAGCATGCCAAATCATTTCTACAGAAGGAATCGACAATTTAGAAACATTCAAGAAACAGTTCCTATAATAGAGTACAGAAGGGGGCTCATTTACTTATTTACGTAGTGACCCCTGATATATTATAATGTCAACCCAGGTTGTTGGTTCGCTTATGAAGCCCCAGTATTGTGAGACAACATTCGGGACGAAGTCTAAATTGGCGAGAAGACTAAGGGAACGTCAACACTGAAATTAAAGTGGGGTCATCAGCTACATGGCTTACTTATTATCAATTATATAAGCCACTCCGCCTTGCCAAGCTAGACAAGCATTCTGGTCAACAGCTTATATTTATCTTCTGGAATGTATGAGTTGTTGTCTACTACCTACATGAGAGAAGTATATGCACAGCTCCCCCTACTTCTGGTCACCTGTCTCTCAGTCTCACAACGCGCTCGCAATGTTGCTACTTCCATAGTCTCATAGCACCCTCTATCCCACGTTACCCGGAGCTATATCCATTCCTCGGGTTCAGTAGCCTTGTACACAATCAGGTTGCCTACCACAGGATGATGCGATGGCCTTCGCGATCGCCTGTGGTCTGGCTTCGCGTGGGAATCTTTACAACCCTTGTCCTTCTGGCGTACTTCTTTCTGTCGCGACATGACGACGCACGGAAAGCTGGGGCACCTCTAATATCCGTCAACAAACACTCCTCGTCCAACTTCTGCCACTCTCTACCCTTAGCAGACAATGTGGTGGTAGCTATCAAAACCGGAGCTACAGAGGCAGCCGATAAGATACCAGTGCAGATGCGAACCACGCTACGATGCGCGAAGAATTTGCTTATATTCTCCGATCTGGAACAGGACATCGGAAAATACCACCTGTACGATTCACTGGACAACGTTTCGTCCTCAATGGTGGAGAGCAATGTCGACTTCAAGTTTTACCAGAAGCAGCTGCAATTGTGGCGGGATGAACACAGCATCGACGGAGTGAAAGGCGCGAAAAACCCCGAGAAGCCTACGGACCTTGCTGCGTGGACGCTGGACAAATACAAAAACATACATATTGTGGAAAAGACTTGGGCAATGAAACCAGGCATGGACTGGTATTTATTCATTGATGCTGACACCTACATCCTATGGCCAAATATGCTCAAGTGGTTAGCCGGGATGAATCCGAACAAAAGGTTCTATTCTGGTTCCGAGGTTTCTATATCGGGGACTAGGTTTGCACGTAAGTTATATTCTCATCTTGGACTGTCTTGTTTTCATGTCTGGTTCTCACTTTATAAATCATTGGACCACTCGCAAGAGGACCAGGATACACAGTCCACATATTTTCCTCGCCGCTTCAAGCCTTCGCTAGTTCAGCACGCTAACCTATAATTAGATGGTGGATCTGGTATTATCATGAGTAAAGCAGCAGTATCACAGATCACAGTCACAAATAAGGGAACCGCTCTAAAATGGGATCCCAAAACAAAAGAGTACTGCTGTGGGGATCTCATGCTCGCCAAAGCTCTAAATGAGTATGGCACTGAATTGAAAGACTCTTGGCCATCGGTGAGCGGAGAGACACCTGCAACGATGCCATTCGGACCGGGAACACCTGAGTACTGGTGTCGTCCGGCATTGACCATGCACCACCTTACGCTTACGGACATGAAGGACCTTGCCGAATATGAGGCGCAAAGGAAGAACCCAGTAAGTATTTGTGTAAATTTGTATTGATATATGCTAACAATCTCCAGGGACCGCTCACCCACGCCGAGCTCTTTGAAGACTATATTATGAAATCTATGGTCGCTCATCGCGAAAATTGGGACAATCTAGCCGCAGACCCAGGCGAGTTTTCCAAAACCGGCGGGGTGCTTGTGGAAGTAGCGGCTTTCTCGGACTGCGTTAGAGCCTGTGAAGAAAGACCGGAGTGTTTCCAGTATTCACATCATGGGAAAGAGTGCTACATCGGAATGAGCGTCCGGCTTGGGTACGAGAAAAAGGCTGATGTTGAGGGTATGTGGCAAAGTGGATGGAACACTACCAGACTAGCGGGTTGGGCCGCCAAACAACCCAAATGTAATAGTCAAATAGAGTTCCCGAAATAAGCTTGAGCACGAACATGTTATGGCGCATATAGAATATGGAAGTCATTATCACTTTAAGCGTGGATCAATCATTGTAACGACGTATACTCTACTTGATTGGTCAGCGAAAGGTTAAAAGGCATATCCTTCGAATTGGATATGCGCCTAGCAGAATCTGGAAGACACTTATAAACGCTGAGTATTTTTCAACGCTTCCTCAAATATTGTTGCATGGGTGGGTTTCTGTCGCAGGTATATGATAAAACTTTAGTGAGAGAACTCAAATCACTGACTAAAACAGATCAAATTCACTGCTCCTCGCCCCAAGGTCCAATTCCCGGTCCCTTGAACTGTTTCCCTCCCTTCCACACATGAGTGATCACCTTTCTGTCCTGCAGGACCTTGATATCTTCCAGAGGGTCCTCCTCCAAGGCGATGATATCTGCCTCGTACCCTTCTTTCAACTGGCCCGACAACGCAGCCATATCAGGTCCAACAGCCAAGGGCCCATTTGCCGTTGCAGCTTTAATCGCCTCCAGAGGTGTCATCCCACACCTCTCCACCGCAGTTTGCAACTCTGCAGCAGAGAAGAAACCTGGGGCAGTATCAATACCCAGTATCATCTTTACTCCCGCCTTGACTGCACCCTGATATGCTTGCAAATGCGCAGCAGCCGTGGCCTTTAACTTAGCCCACGTTTCTGCTGGGAGTCCCTCACCACCCGCGGCAAGAACATAATCAATCATCGCTCTTGTAGCCACATAGCCCACATCCTTCTCGATCATGAGCTTGAAAACCTCTTCATCTGCATACGACGCATGCTCAAGCGTTTTGCAACCAGCCTCGATAGCAGCAATACACGCCGACTTCCCATGCACGTGAGCGCACACGATCCTCCCCTGCCGCTCGGCCTCTTGGACAATGACACGCAGTTCTTCCGGCGAGAACTGTGCGTATTTCGGATTGTCGTCTTTGGAAAAGATGCCGCCGGACGCAAGGACCTTGATGACCTTCGCACCCCGCCGGATCTGCAACCTCACTGCGCGCCGCACCTCCTCAACCCCATCCACCACCACCATCGGCCGTGAGTAATGACCTGCGTGTGGCTGGCTGACGCCAAAGTTCCCATACACATCACCTACAGGCAGAGCATGTACATCTCCATGCCCACCTGTCTGGCTAATACAAGCGCCGGAAGAATAGATGTTGGGACCGACAATACTCCCATCTTCAACTGCTTTTGCAACTTCGCAGCCATACCCGCCCACATCACGCACCGAGGTGTAGCCCAGTTGCAAAGCATCCCAACACGAGCGCGCGAGCCGTGCTCCATCGGATGCTGGGTGGGTAGCCAGGATCCCCGTGTAGTCGTTGTAGTAAGCGTCCGGCCCCATCATGTGCACGTGTGCGTCCCAGAGCCCGGGCATGAGGACGGGGACATGATGCTGGGTGGGCTTTCCGCGAAGGTATTTCTTCGGGACGTCACCCACCGGTCCAACGTAGGCAATCAGCTTGTCTTTGATGACAAGTCCGGCATCTTTGAGCGGTGCGCCATCACCAGGAATAAGTAAATCAGCGGTAATGAATGTGATTTTAGGCTCGGTCGAAGTAGCTGTAACAGTTGGTCTTCTCAAGCCCATTCCCATGCCGCAAAACGATGGCACTGTTTGAGAAGCCATAGTTGATGATGACGCCGTGGCCTGTGTTGGAAGAGTTGATGGACGGAAGGGAATTGGGGAATGAGACACCATGTTTCCACTTGTGCTCAATACTTCTCGCAATAATCGAAAAAGAAAAAGAAAAAGATTTAGTAATTACTCTCCGCAAATGCAAAGAGAAGCAGATTACGTGTCTTGGAGGGAAAACGTAAGCAAGATCTTGGATATAAAGTAGATTTATATATTGCGTAAACGGTCGGCTAGCATTGCCGTGCCTCAGTCTTGCAGGCCCGCGGCTTTTAGATGTCGCTTGAGGTCGGCCTACGGGATCGTACCAATTGGGCTTGCTCGTCCGTAAGATGTATGGCTTCTAAATTCCGGCATTAGTTACACAATGACTCCACCTGCCAAAAGGCAATCCGTTGCTGTGGAATATATAGGAGATTACGAGGATGGGGGACAATTGAGCCAAGGCCTTTGCAGTAACTTTCAATATCCTCTCCTGTTCTATGCTGTCAATCTAAGCATTTGGCGGGCATTGGTATGCTTCCAAAATACTAAGATATACATTTCGTTGATTAAAGGGAAAGGAGAAGGGTGATCTGGCTCCATATCCAGATCTTCACCGTCCTACCCTATTTAGACCCTTGAGATATAACCAGAAAACCAAGTACTGAATACCAGAAACTTCAATTCGTGCCATAAAAAAAAGGTCAGAGGAAAGAGGGCCGCTACACTCTCAAGCGCAAGAGTATAAGAAGGAACACGTATAAATCCAAAGAGCAACACGCATATTTAGTTTGAAGTTGCCTGTAGAAGGTAAAAGGATGGGTGAGAATGACGTTTCATCCAGCAAAATGGCCTTGTGTAGTTTCTTGCGACGACATGTCCGCAATTAAACCCATAGCACACTCGACGATATGAAGTAGTACCGCAAGCGACCTTATGTGAAAATCAGACAGAGAAAACAGTGTGCTGGTCAGTGAGAAAAAGGTTCATTAACGCTAAGCAAAAACCAGCTAAGTTGCTGTGTTATGTAATACTAGGCTGTGCCTTAGTAGGTATGAAAACTCCCGCTTCCCCAAACCTATCCCATGATACCCAAGCACCCATAGCGTCCGTTCCCTGCATATACTCTCCAAGCTTAATCTCACAACTCCCCTCTCTCTCTTCCCCCGACACTATCGTATGGACCTTGCTTCACATGTACCGCCTTCCCTGTCTGTTCATCAAACGTATAGCATCCCCTCAAAGCTGCGTTTGGTGGAGTGTAGAGATGCAATGAGTATGCCTTCTCCCCTCCGCTAGGATTTGAAATGGAGTGAAGGCCCATCGCATCACACATATACGCAACTTTGCCTGCGGTGTAGGTCTTGGATGACAGTTCGTGCATGGGTGTGGTAGATGTGGTTGGGTGCGTGATAGAGGACGGAGAGATTGCAGAAGAGGTAGAGGGCCAAGCGTACCGCTTCTCAGTTAATTCGCCCTGAAGAATCCTCTATGACTAGTTAGCACAATTATAGACTTCTTTGGTACCTCATTCACAAACTCAATCTCCGTAGATAGGACTTGAGGTGTCGGAAGAAAGAAAAGCTTCAAGACATACCATAACACAATGTGAGTTTACATGATCATGTATAGGGCTCTGTTTCCCTGGCGTCCAAACAAGCAAGAGAAGGTTGAACACGCCCGGGACTTCCATGACGAGGTTTCTTGTGTACTGTTTTGAGGAATTGCTGTGTGCGTAACGCTCCCATTCGGATTGATCGGACGTGTAGGTGCTCATTATGCCTGCGGCTGTTAGTCCTCAATCCAAGTACACACCCTTAGTGTAGTGAGAACGTGGAATGAAGGAAAAGAAGGCTTGATTCGCATGGAAACTTACGTTTCAGCTCGGCGACAGTGGGAGGCAAACCAGGACGAGTGAGTGCGTGTGTGAGGTCTGTGAAAAGGGTGGTGAAGCCACTAATGACGGGACGCTCGACGTATTTCTTGGGTAGAGGCTTCCTTGGGTAGAAGTCTATGGGAATTGTCAATATTCATCAAATCCACCAAGTCTAGAGAGCCGCGAAAGAAGACTGCCACCATCATGCGTATTGGAAGTACTTGATGAGTCTATATGCGAAAGGTACATACCTTGAGGACCATAGATTTGCTGGCCTCCTCCGGAAGGCATATGCTCCAACGATGTAGCATTCCGGGTCGTCGATGCTATACTGCGGGACACAGGCACAGAGAGATTTGCAGCTGTGCTGTGTCGCAAAGTACGGTGTACAGCGGCTTTGATGGGATTCATGTTGAAGTGGTATAGAGATTGCGGTTGCGAATTTACTGCTCAGAATGGCTGGGACAATAGCGGTGGGAGTTGTTGATCAGAAATGGCGAGAGGAAGGAGGATAGGAGAGGGGTAATGTGGAAAGGTTGTTGTTGGAGTTTACTGGTCTGACAAGGAAGAAGCGTCCAGAGCGGCACCGGACACGTTGATGCGCCAATATGTATGTGATAAGATCCTCGTATGCTGCAGAAGAACGATAATGTCCGGAAGATATGGTGCTAAGCTGGTAGCATCCAAAATTATATTGACAGAAGACAAAGAAAGAATGCTGTTGTCATATGTTTGGCGTGTTCGTGGGAATATAATGTAGTCCGCACAAACAATGATGGCTGACTCTGGTGAATATTCCTGACTCTTCCTTGTTCGCATTTTTTAATCTGCTCGTTGTTTCGGGGATCCAGCTAGGCTCAGCACACTAATACGTAAGTGCCACTCAACCGTCAAGGTGTCGTTCCGGCGATGCGTAGACAAAGTAGCCATGAGTGCTTCCTTTAGTCCAATTTCTCCCAAATTCCACTGCTGAAAAAATAGACCATTTGCACTTCCATGCCTGCCGAATATTTCTTTATTTTTCCACTCTATTCCCTCTGCCTCTGATTCCCAATTCTCGAATCTCGGAGCGTTATCTGCAAGTGCGTCGTAGGTGGGGTTCTTGTCGGGCGGAGGGTTCCGATGTTGCGCCGACCAAACTCTGTACGTGCGGTGTAGCTGACCGATCGATGATCTGATCCATCATCCATCCCAATGAACAATTGAAGTAAATAGAAAGGCTGAAAGAGAAATGAAAAGTAGGGTGTAAAGAAAGATGGGAAGCAAATCCCTTGAAGAGGAGCCCCAAGAGATCATTGCATCCCTCATCATGGAATACCGAGGCCATGATGTTTTGTGATGCTGGGTACCATCTCGAGCAATAATCGAGGTCGGTAGTATGCCCACGCAAGCAACCACATGAATAAACAGGCAAATAAAAGACGAAAAGAGAGAGAGTATGGTGTATCCCGTTTGCCCCCGAGCCTGAGAAGCTATTCCCATAATCTCTCGCATCAATCTGATCTCTTCTATCGTTTCCCCTCCTAACAATTGCTTCGTCGCATGGCTCCACTCCTCGAGGAAAACACGATGTGATTGGTGGCCAGCACTAGCATGGAAGTTCCAGTTGTCATGAGAGAATGAGTAAAGGATGCTGTAACCACCAGAACACACCCAAAATAAATGCGATAAACTCACAGACTCGTCGTCGCAGCGTATATCTTCGTTTTGATGTAAATAGGAGCAGAAGGGGAAGGGAATGCTTTGTCTTAAGAATTCCGAGTTGCGACTGACCACGCTAGTCCCTTTAGCACCCACAGGGGCGATGGCGTGCTCAATTGCAAATGGGAAAATCAGAATGGATGAGCAGAGTCACGTGAGAATGATATGTCCTTTACTCGAGACTAATTTTAATGGCATTATCTCATTCTAGCTCTATAATATGCAATCGATATAAACATGATAAAGCATATATTCAACCACCATCCACATCCAATATCCAAGTCACGTTTATCAATCCTGATCAGAAAACGCTGCCAAGCCTCCCTCAGATCATCGCAATGTCGGTTCGGTCGGATTTTCAGCCTTGCCAGCCTTGTCAGCCTCCAAGTCCAACGCTCTATTCTATGGTGAAGGATTTCCAAAACCAACATCAGTCCCGACAACTCGACTCCCCCTTTTTCCTCTCATCTCTTTTCTCGCTCTCTGTTCTCCTCTTTCCTATCTGCTCTCTTCTCTCCTCTCTTCGTCTTCCAACTTCCGTTTTTCTCTGTCTAAATGTCTGACCCTCCACCCTCCTTGCCTTCAATATGAAGAACCACTTCCCAACAACCATCAACCGCAGATATGCAACCCTGGCTGTCACCCTCATTACCCTTACCTGGCTCTATGTAGCCTTCAGACCAAACCTTCGTGTGCCCACGACAGCTGATTGGAAACCTTATATAAGTATACCTGGATCTGCTTCAGCGCCATTCGAGAGTGCGCAGACAACTGCCACATCTATCGATATCTTCGCCTTCCCTGCAGTTGACTCCTCGTCCTTGAAGAGCGTATGCGATGATACACAATGGAATGCCAGCATGGTCTTCACCTGTGACAATAACGTGGGTGGAGTAGGCAACATCAGGAATTCAATCTTGAACTGTGTTCGGTATACCATATCTGCAGGCGCAGCTCTTGTTATCCCTCAAATTATCATCCGTGACACCAGTGATATATCTAGGATTCGAACGGGACAACGAACATCCATGGATTATATGTTTGATGTTGCACACTTTGTCCAATCACTACGTCTGTCATGTCCGCAACTACACTTATACGAGAAGGCAGAAGACATACCCAACCGTCCGGACCAGAGACATCTTATCGCTCTCATGCCCGAAAGTCTCATAGCAAAAGTCCCCAAAACCGGTCTTCAGCACCCTGAAGAATGGCGCTCAACATTCCACACATGGGTTTCCCAGTTCGAATCTCCATACCAAACGAGGGTCGTCGAGCTAGCACGTTCCTACCTCCAATATCCCATCTACAGCGACGGCGAAGACTTCGCCCTCTCATTTGGCTCAATCCTGAAGTTTCGAGCAGACACCCGAATTCTAGCAACGGCCGTCCTTCGCCGTCTAAGTCAGACCTTCAATCTTGGACTTGAATCACAGTGGCAGGAACCTATCCTGAGAGATGCATTCTTTGGCGCCCATTTGCGAACGGAAAAAGATGCAAAAGAAGGCTGGCCTGCAGGAGACTGGAAGTATTCTCGTTATGACATGCAGTCTAAACTCTATCTCTCCCAAGCCCTCGATACCCAAAGCTCGATTATCTACGTCGCATCCGGTGATCCTTCCGAGGTATCTCTCTTCACTCGTGATGCTGCTTCTATCAATGCTACTGTCACAACAAAGTCCCTCCTCTTGACTGGAACAGAGAAGGGACAGTTGGAAGCACTGACATGGGATCAACAAGGCCTGGTTGATTTTCTGGTGATGTTGAAGGCTAGCAACTTTGCTGGGGTGGGACATTCGAGTTTTGCATGGAATATCGCACTCAAAAGACATGCATCTTTGAAAGGAAATGGGCAGGATCACCTGAAAGGTCCACAGTTGCTGAGCGATGAGATAAGCCAGGTATACGGGTTGCCAAGATCGTATCCCGAATATGCGTCATGTTTATGGCCTTGAGACACTCGCTGTAGAAATAACAGCATGTCGACCAATGGAGTGACTAACTCGTGTCAATACCAGATAAGATATTTTGTATCTTGGAGGAAACAAGAACCACTTCCTTCCTTGGGTATTTCGACTGTGCATATATTTCATCGCAGCTAGACATCGACAATTCGTTAGTCTAATGCTTGGATTCATAAAATGTATACCATGGCGACTGCAATTGAATGAGTACAAACTGAGGCCAACGACTGGCCACACAAAGGCAATACTGTATTTTAGTATACCATATGTATTACAAAGCTGCCACTAGAAATGCTTTTCTAGAGAAATAGATATTATCCCTCGCCGACCTATGCTCATTCCCATCATCCGTATACCAAAGCTAAATCCAAATTTGCTGCTACTGGCTTTTTTCTCAACCTCTAATTATACACTCTAGTTGTGACTTACCCGCAGATCTTCACTAATATCAGCTCCGCCCAGCTCTATGGTTCTATAATCCATTCCTTTTTAATATCCGTAAACATGAAAATACTTTACTTCACCGTATCTATCATCACATGCAAGATTCCCTCGCCCGCAAAACTACTTTAACATTCTGACCTGGTGTTATATACTATGGAGTTCTAATCCTCGCTGGGGTGCAACCGGCACATGGTATGGTCAAGATCAATAATCTTTAATTCAAGCCATGGCAAAAACGACAGATGCTTTATAGCGATATATTAGGAAGAAATCGCGCCACGGCTACATTGAGGATTACAAGTTCCAAAGAGTTGTAGGGCAAGATGATATGATCTGGCAGACCTTTGTGATAAGTGAATCAAAATTACTCGTTTCAAGTTCTGCTTTTGATTTCCCTAATAGATAATTTTCCGCCCAAAACAAGCCGAAGCCGATAACGAGCAGATCATTGTGACAAGTGAATTAATTTACTTGCGTCAGGTTCTGCTTTCGATTTCTCTAGTAGTTAAGACAACTTCCTGCCCCCAAAACAAGCCAAAGCCGATAACGAGCAAGATCCCAGATCTGACTTGCTGTTGGTTATTTCCTGCTACGAGAAAAGGAATAATATTCGAGCATGATTGGGATCGTGAGCATCAAGTAAGCAAAGATCTGGAGACAATTCGAAAGAAACTTGGATAGGAAGACCCTCGTAGTTGTATATTTGCATACCGCATGTGCGAAAGAACCCAGCGAGGACAGCTATAGCCTCCACTCTGCGGTGAAAGAAAAAGAACAGCATACGAAAGAAAGCTCAAATGCCAGCCATTTCGCAGATTGATGGCATAGGTGGGAAAAGAAAATGGTCGCAGGTAGAGTGAAGACGATCCTCGATCGTCAGTGAATGATGATTCGGGTAGTTTTTGCCTTGTTTGTGTCCCAGAAGGCTTCCACCGCTTTGTCGATCTCATACTTCTCTTTCCCAGTTGACGATTCTAGTGACAGATTGCTCATGACCGGCAGCCACCCCGACGCGGTTCCTACAAGCCGCCATTCGTTGTTTTCAGGTCGTAGAATGAATTTGTGTGATGCACCTTTGAGAAAGCAGAGTATGTCACCTGGCTTTGGTTCTGTGTCAAGTTTCAGTGGTTGACCGTAGTCACCACTTTCTTCCCGATATGTGAAGTAGCGGAAACGCAGGTTTATATTGACGCAGAAGCTTGCCAACTCCAAGAAAGTTCTGAGCCAATCCTCAACCCATGAAACCTGTGATTTATCCATCAGAAGTCGGTATAGTCTCCATGCTGTGTTGATTGCAACATCATCGTTTGCAACTCTGTCCAAATCTCGATTTTGTGAGTATGTGTTGGCAATCCATTGTTGTAGGGCTATGGAGGTGATTCCGGAATCTAGCGCGGGGCAGCCAAATACCTCTATCTCTCTTTCAATAAGAGCTTCCCGAGTTTGGTAAATACCAAATATCAAATCCTCTATGCCCTTCTTTGACGCCGAATCGAGCTCAGCACAATCTTCGGACGTGAAATCTACGTGTACATAGGGTATGTTGATAGGGCTAAGGACCGGTTTATGAACTAGTGTAATGCTGCTGAGAAGCATAGCATCTACTTCGATTTTCTTATTATTCTCGAGGAATCTCAGATAACCAGATTTGCCATAATAGCATTGTGGCATATATAAGCCTTGCTTCCAGTCCGGCACCCAAGATGGTAACCCAGATCTATCACAGGAGCACGCACTTAATATATCGAGGTTTTTTGTCTCTTGGAGTAGATAGGTTGCATATTCCCAAAATATTCTGTTTGCTGGGTAGGCATAATTCGGCATTAATGAGGCGGGTAGATTGTTGCATGTTAATAGGCCTAGGAGGGCGTAGATCTTATCCCGCTCGTCGGTAGCGCTATATCCATTCGAAATCATTGATAGGTATATAAACAATTGATCTGCAATTGTTGGGATATCATCATTACGATGAAGATGAGATTGACGTTTTACTGCGGAATTTGGTAGTTCCCTCAAACTAGTGCTAGCCGCCATCATATCGTTACGAATGCGACGGAACTCGTGAACGCACCCTATCATTTTAGGTGATCCATCTACATAGAACTCTGGATCATAATAGTTCTTCCGTTGCAAGATTGATCTGGCTGCGACGGTGAAGATCGAGAATTCGATGCTAGATCGTCCACAGACTATAAATGGTTGATTCGAGCCTGTCAAATAGTCATCTGGAGTTTTGCAGACTGCCGATTCTTGTATAACCCAGACTCGAGAGAACCACGAGCGGTGCATGATTTGAGCGATATGTTGGATACATTGGCCATCTACATTTCTAATCACCTTCTCCAAGCGTGACTTATCGCCTGCACTCACCTCACGGAAGAACTCCTTCAAGCATTCAAATACAGTCTCAACTTCCTCCCGCGTATGCGGTGCATAGCCTCCAATCCAAATAAACACGTTTTTGGCATTCTCATATATGTCTTTCATGCGCAAGATTTGCTGGCTGCGTTCGTCAACATCTTGCTGGTTGATACACAGGGCATCTATCCAGAGTATTCTCCGATTTTCTTGCTGCCGAAGGTGCCGCAACGCAATATGCAATTGTTTTGTTATACTGTACGGGGTTCCATTAAGTAGTATATCAGTCGTATCAGTGGCTTCACCCCAGACATAGGAGAGCGCGAAGTAGCCTTGCTGGTCATTCAATGGCATATGTATGAGTTCACAACATATCTGGTCGTCGCCTTCACCGGGTTCCAACCACACTACTCGGATCTCATCACCCTCAAGGGGGCAGTGCAAATATGAACCGCTGAAGTGCTCCATTATGGTCAAATACTATTCGATTATAGTGCGGCGTAGACGGTCAGACGAGTATAGGCTAGGCTAGGCAGGCAGGGAGCCGGAGACTCTTTCCAGTTTAGAAATTGGTTAAAACCCGCCGCAAGTAGGCTCTATCGCGTTTTTACTTATCAGAAGGGAGAGCTAGAGGACGAGGAGCAAGTAATAGAGGACGTCAGTTTCAATCCGCCAACTGTTGCCATAAGGCTTTGTACTACTAGCCAAGCTCGCTAAGGCCATTCTTGATTGCTTTTTTGACACCTTGGAATTCCCAATGAGGTAAGGCGTATTTCAATCGAGAAGACTGAATATCGTCAGCTTGGAATTACTAATTTGTCAATCCTTTTGGGAATTCGAAGCTGAAAGATAACCAGGAGACGAAATTAACTCTGTATTACTATACAAACTTTGAGCCTATTATATCTTTAATCTTTGAGCAAAACTAATTCCTTTGAATTCCGAAAAAAGCTTAGTGTACTTTGTCAAGTTTTAAATAGTTCTATTTTATATAGATAAATATAAATTTTTAAAATAAAAAGTACTTTTAAAATAGTTTAATAAAAACATAGTATTATAATATTCTTTTATTAAAGTCAAACTAGTATATTAATATAAAAATAATATGAAATATATTTTAAATAATATAGTTTATAATAATAGAGTGAATATCTATAATTATAGAGATTGTTAGACTTTGACAGCCTGAAGCATTTTATATTATATTATATTTATATTATATTATAATAGGCCTATTTATATAAGATATTAGTATATTTGCTATACTACTAGCATTTTGAGCTATGCTAATTCGGGAATTCGAAAACTGGCCAGTTTCTAATTCTCAAAGCGTTAGGAAAGGCCATATTCGATTACCTAATTGGGAATTCCAAGGTGCGTCAAAAAAAGGCAATCGAGAAGGGGCCTAAGAGAGATGAGGCTTTCGTTTATCGCAGCTCTTAGGGCGACAGTGCGTATTTTGTAGCTTCCATGAGATCGTGTAGTCCCAAATATTAAGAAATGTGTAGTATGAGCATTACAATTTGTAGTAGTACGTTTTGTGCGGTTTGTTAATTTGGGCGTGAATTATTACTAACAGCTATTGTGTAATGTCGGCAGCTTTCTTAAGTATCCTAAAAGTTGCCTAAATGTTCTATCATCACTCGAATTCTATTTGGATGAGACTCTTCTTTATGTTAGGAAGCTGGATACGCTTACCAAATAGTGTCCCTAAGCAGTTTTGGACATATAGGTATCTGTTTAGAAAATCTCGGCGCTTTTCCTCGTAGCACTGCAGTGAGGCTGGTGATAATTAGCTAGAAGGTTGTAGATGAAATGTCGCATCTTCCTTTGATTTCCTTGAATAGATTACCTAGTCTCTCCAGTCTCATCAGCATTTAGCAAGATTAGGATGAAGAGAAAAGAATTGAATTTTACCTTTTTTCGAATGGAACATTATCTCTGGTAAAGTAAATGAGCTTTGTGCAAGCTTTACTTTACGTGCCACTGCATAAAGACAACGAATGTCCTGCGATAGTATTGTGTAATACATGATGGAAGGTATTCTTGGAGCTCTTAAGTTATGACTTGAGACCGTTATCATCTAGTATTGAATGACGAGGAAAAGTACACTCGATGGCTGTGATTTTCTGTAGAAATGCGAAGACTGTTGACATCCTATTATGACAGTACTCTGAACGCCTAGCACTTAACTCCAAAAAGACCCCATAGACCCGTCATAAATGAAAATATTTCCCGTCCTCTTGAGTTGTTATTTGCGTTGTTCTCAATGCCTGGAATACCCGTTGCCTCCACCTGTGCAGCCAAATTCGCACTCTAACAACGACCCTTTTTTAACATGTTCTTACAGTAAGATTCTTTGAAATCAAGTCAGCATGAGTATTCCTGCTTTGTATTCACTGACTTACACAGATGCAGACTCGAGACGCTACCAGAAGCGCTATGCTCAAACGCCTTGATACCTTTGATTAAAACCGGTAAATGTTGCAATATTAAAAGTAGAATCCTAAGAAGCATGAAATTAGCACACGTCAAGACTCGGCAGGTCAAAGAGCTATTACCTTTGTTCATCTGTAAGGACCTTTCGTCAGAGCTATGAAGAGGGTTCTGACTACATCGGTATAGTGCGATCATTTGGGTTTCCTTGGTAGATTTTGATGAATGCGAAGATGCCAATCAGAATGAACATTAACACGATAAATCCTAATATGACTGGAAAGGTGAAGAAGTCTCCGATTGCTGAACCCATTACGGTGAATTAGGAAATTGGTAGTGAGGCTTGATAGAGATAGATATGAGTATGCTAGCAAGAGGGCTTAAGTCGATGGAAACAAAGAGTCTAATGATCAAGCAATGGACTAAAGTAGCATTGAGCCTTATATATGTTCCTGTATTGAGGCAGGAAGGGGGCTTAAAGGGGTCCAAGGGGTAGGCAGGGTAGACCCCGAAAGCCTCGGACTGTGCCTGATGATCCCAACCTTCAACCATCTTCCAAGGCTCTAGCATTACATAAAGTGCGCCATACCAATATACTAACTACTTTTTTCCTATCAAGCTCTTATGCCCTCTCGTGGCTTCGTATACTTCTCTTCGCCTACTATTCGATAGCTGCTACACTGACAGGGTACGTACGATTTGGCCAATCGGAGTTAAGCGAGAACGAATTAAGCGAGCAGTAGGCGCCTTTTTCAAAGCTAGTGGTAGACTTAAACAGTTTAACAGGGTCCCTACGAGATATTTTTGCAACAAAATTTGTGTCCCTTTTTTGCTCCTGCGATGTGATTGAATAGGAATGTTTGCTGATACATCCTTGCGGTCGATAAGAGGCTGTGGAAAAAACGCCGAATAGCGCGTAATCAATGAGAGAAAGTGGGCCGAGCACTCTGCGCTGCTAGAGAACGTGGCAGGGCATGCATGTTCTGCTCGATTTGAAACGTTGTGCAGAGTTGAAATCGTTGCGGCAGTTGTAACAGAGTTGATATCCTGAAGTCCAATATGAAAACAGCTATCTCAACATCTGCAGCTTCACGTGCTGAAGCTTTTGAATAGAAAGAATTAGCAATACGATATCTATTTTGTCAAGTTGAGAGCTCTCGTACATTTTCCCCATTATCTCGCTATCATTAAACTAGTCATCTAGTTGAACATAGTACAAACTTAGTAAGGCAGATTAGGATTGCTTGATAGAATGAATCTGCCTAACCACTATATTCATTTAGAGTAACATGCCATGTCACACCTTAGCCATTCCACGCTATGCCAACACCATAAACCTCTTCTGGAAATTTTTCCGATATGCCGACCATCGGCGTCGTATTGTGATACACCGAGTTGTGAGCGGTTATGTTGAG
>Ga0247810_10000568_pt1 | contig 36408 bp, 54 predicted proteins | sample UWRJL119311C1_FD_179918 | JGI IMG/M metagenome (GOLD analysis project Ga0247810, IMG submission 179918) | Plant litter microbial communities from Arlington Agricultural Research Station in Wisconsin, United States - UWRJ-L119-311C-1 | ecosystem: Environmental > Terrestrial > Plant litter >... | reverse complement strand
TTCTTCCAATTCAACACAACAGACCTGACAATCAACTTTATTCATTATAATAAACCTCGCGTTATATTTAAATCCAACTTACCCATATAGAAAACTTGTCTTAATTTCTCTAAATCATTTATCACTATTACTGGTTCAAAACTTCTTCCGATCTTCCAGACCTCAACTTTCTTACAGTGTGGGCCATGTGAAAAAATTAATTTCACCGTATATTTATCAGACTTATAAACAAATTCTTCTGTTTCTTTTAAAGATTTATCCTTTTCAATGACCTCGATTACCTTGCTATACATCATAAAAACCCCTGAACACAAATTATCACAACTGCGATTTAAAACAATAGACCATGTAAAAATTAGTAACTTTAGTAACAAAACATAAAATTATAAATAAATATTATGGGTTTGTTACTTTTGTGATTTTGGGTTTTTGGAAAAGTAACAGAAATTCATCAATGATATCAGGAGTGTGAGCAAAATTACCAAAATTACTAACCTGGCCCAGCTACATACCTATATATATAAATAAACATAGATAATGATACAGTGTGTTACCCCTATTTATTTATTATTATATATATATATTTATATTAGTAATTTTAGTAATAATAGTAACAATACAACAATATCAATAACTTGGCGCGTTTATTTTGTTACTAAAATTACTTTTGTTACTAAATAATCTAATATCAATAACTTACTTGCAAAATCTATTTTCACGGTTTATTCTTACATCTGAGCTGGTTTCATCGATCGATCGATAATTAAATTTAAAGCAGGGTTGCCCATACCATGCGCAAGGTTTATAAATTAGTGTGAATAAATTACCTGCATCTATTGACAGTAAGTACATTGTTGAAAAACTGAATGAGTTTTTAAGCATGTCATTTTTTAAGCTGGCCACCATCGCCAACGATCACAACAATGATACTTTTTCGGTTCTACTTGCTCAGGCCCTTTTGAAATCTCATGGGCGCGGTGAGATGATGACGCTCGGTAGCGCGTTAAAGATGCTGACTGAAAATAGTAACGCACTTGCAATCGAGCATGTGAGTACAAATAAGCGTCCTAAAAAAACCTTCCTACAATTCTGTGAAGATTCTGGATATCAACCACCATACGCAAAACAAATTGAGATTAAAGACTTCATTATTCACGGTGAAGGTGTTCGTATGCTGCTCGGTTCACGCGGTTACGGTAAGACCGACTACGGTGAAATTCTCGGTTATTGCTATCTGCTTTATTGTGAATACATGGATGGCAATGTAACGAGCAGCTGCATTCTGATTACTAAGTCATCTGATAAAAACACTCAGATCATGAACGAGTGCAAAAGAATCCTGGAAGATAACGGTGTCGAATTAACTACGGCCAATGCAAGCAGTATTCGCGTGGCCGGCTTAATTGGTAAGGATGACTCTTTAGTGGCCATTCCTATGGGTTCTGCATCGTTTAGAGGCCGTCACCCTAAGCGCATTATGTTCGATGACCCTGTTACTCCAGAGGATACCAGCGAGGTCGTTAGGGCGCGCGCTAAACTAATTTACAATGAAGCTTTTAAGCTATGCGACAATATTGTAATCGTTGGTCAGCCTGCGCATAGATTCGATTTATATGAAGAGCTGCGTAAAACAATTAACTGCATGGAAGTTCCACATGGAACTATCCCTGAATTGGATCATGACTTAGATGTACAGCGTTTAGGTGGTGTTGATGAAGATTCTATTCAGGCCAGTTACTTTTTAAAAACATCAACAGAAAACGCATCGCCATTTTCTACAATAAATTCTATAGATACTTTTCCGGTTAACGGTGCCGTGGCCTGGATCGATCCAAGTTTTACCGGTGGTGACTATACGGCCCTTTCAATATTCTCTTCTTATTTCTCTGGTGTCGCGGTCGTGGGATACGTTCGTAAAAAGGCCTGGAACCATTGCATTGAAGAATTATTATTGTTGTGCAAAAAACACAATGTTAAGAAATTGTGTATTGAATGTAATTCACTCGGGGATTCACCTGTAAATTTAATTAGGGCCAAAGTTAAAGAGATGGGCCTATCAATTGGTGTAAGCGGTAAAGCATCGACAACAGAAAAACATGCTGACATTGTTAACGCTGGAACCTATGCTGAAAGTCTATACCTTTCACAAATTTCTGATAAGCTTTACATAGATCACGTTACAAAATATGAATATAAATCTAAGTTTGATGATGCACCTGATTCTTTAGCTCGTGGGTTAATGTGGATCGGTATTGTTAAACCTAAGAATGCTAACAGGAAAAAATAACATGGGAAAATGGTTCGATTTTTTAAACCCTAAAACTCAACTATCTAATTGGAATGAGATTGAAGATATTTTCCCTCTAGCATTAGGTAAAAAAGATTTCATTCACAATGATATTATTTCCACATACACAAAAATATTAACTGACACAATTGATCGGACTGCTGGGATCCCAAAAAAAGCAGAACAGTATCTTTGGGATAACGTAACTGGTGCTGGAAATCATCATGGTTTAATTTCTATGCTGGCCAATGCGATGGCATATAAAAAAGATTTATACATCGTTTATAAACCAGGAATCGAAATCATTCGTGAAGCAACACGCGAAGAAGAAGTAATCATCAAAGATGACTATGAGAAATTAGGTAAATCATCGACCGGTGTTTATGTTTCTTTCAAGAATTATAAGCGTACCCAGATGCTAGAAATATGGTCGGCCTTTGAGTTCTGTTTACTTGCTGGAATGAATAAGCAATTAAATATTTCTAAAGCTTTATTGATTAAGATTGCTGAACTTAGAAATTCAGTATCACTACAGGATTCTGATATAGCTGTTAACCAGGCCAGAGACATTGCTCGAGCATTAAAGGCCGGTAATGATGCACTCATTGATAAGAATGATTCAATTGAATTAACACCTGTAAATATGGATGCAAGTAAGCAGTCAATGGAATTCATCGGACAGAAAAAGGGGTGGATTTTAAGTTTACCAGCTTCATATTTAACAGGTGATCAAACTGGTGGTATTGGTTCATCTGGTGAAAACGATTCACGCGCTGTTGAGAATGGATTGAAACAATATTTCTTATCGATCATTAAGCCAATATGCGATTTATTATTTGATGTTGATTGTAAATTTAAGTCACGCGACTTTAGAAATATGACAACAGCACTTGAAGTTCTTAAGACTTTCGACCTGGTTAGTGATGAAAACATTTCTCGCACAGCTAAACAGGAAATCGTGGCCAGAGTATTCGATCTGGATCAAGAAGAAGAAGAGAAGCAGATTGCTAAAGAATTAAAAAATACTCCAACAGTTAAGGTTATAGAAAATGTTAAACCTGTATAATGGCGATTGCCTTGATGTATTAAAAACGTTGCCTGAAAACTCAATCGACTCAGTCGTAACCGATCCACCTTATGGTCTAGCATTCATGGGCAAGAAGTGGGATTACGATGTTCCTTCAGTTGAAATATGGAAAGAATGCTTAAGAGTTTTAAAGCCAGGTGGACACCTATTGTCTTTCGGTGGCACTCGTACCTATCACAGAATGGTTATTAACATTGAAGACGCTGGGTTTGAAATCAGAGATCAAATCATGTGGATTTATGGAAGTGGATTTCCCAAGTCTATGGATATCTCCAAGGCGATTGATAAGCAAGCGGGTGCAGCAAGAGAAGTTATAGGTACAAAGATTGGCGCCTACGACAATGCAATTAGAACCAAAAAAACCGGCGGATTTGGAAATAGTGAAAATGACTTCGGTTCCGACGTGGAGGGTTTTTCGGCGTATCATCAACCATTAACCGCTCCCGCAACCGAATCCGCAAAACAATGGCAAGGCTGGGGAACCGCTTTAAAACCAGCCAATGAACCAATTTGCCTGGCTCGTAAACCAATCTCAGAAAAGACCGTTGCCTCTAATGTTTTAAAGCATGGGACAGGTGCGATGAATATTGATGAGAGTAGGATTGATCTGAGTGGGGATTATAAAAGTAAGCCGAACGGTCGCCCATCCCAAACAGGCCTGTCAGATAATTATGACTCTGAAAAAGCAAATCAAGCGGACACTGTGGGCCGCTGGCCCGCAAACGTCATTTTTGACGAAGAAGCCGGGAAGGTTTTGGATAAACAAACAGGAATAATTAAAAGTGGATTGCCCGGAATAAAAAATAAGGGAAATGAAGGAGCTGCCTATGGAGCAGAGTCGCGACCTCCTGGAACTCAAATGAGTGGTTTTGGTGATAGTGGTGGAGCTTCTCGCTTTTTCTACTGCGCGAAAACTTCTAAGTCAGAGAGAAATGCAGGGCTTGAAGGAATGCCAGAAAAAAGAACAGGCGATTTTAGAAAAGGCGGTGCGAGCAACGAACGCTCAGAAGAAAACTATTCTAAAATGCAAAACTTCCACCCCACGGTCAAACCTATCAAACTCATGACTTATTTAATCAAGCTTATTACTCCACCTAATGGAATATGCCTAGATCCATTCATGGGAAGCGGTTCAACAGGTGTGGCATGTAAAGATTTATTTATCGGCTTTGTTGGAATTGAGAGAGATCCAGATTATTTTAATATTGCATCCAAGAGATTAAATTTTGATTAATTATCTTCCATCGAAAATATTAAAAACTCTCTATAAGAAAAAACTAATCACTAATCTAGTTACCGACAATCTCACATTAAATAAGGCCGCGGTTAAAACCCTGGCCAACATGAATCTGCTCACAGAAGACAAGGTTACCGAAATAGCTATTCGTGTTATTAATGGATACAAAGAAAAATATAAAACACTCAGGGATTCAGGTGATCCAAAATCAGAAGCAAAGGCCGAGGCGCTAAACGATAAAGTGAACATGGTTCGTGAAGTTGAGAATGCAGCCTTATATGAAATCAGTAATCAGATTAAATACAGCTATCGGGGTGAGTATTATATCTGGTTGCCATCGGATGCCGAGACACCTGATCCAGAACATCAATTAAATTACGGTAAGAAATTTAAAATCAATGGTGTCGATGAAATGCCTGGTGATCGATATGGTTGCCATTGTGGGATGCAGATATTAGTTGACGAAACGAAGCTAGACCTAGAATAATAACCACTCATTAACAAAATTCAAGGAGAATAAAATGCCAATGACAGAAGAAGAAATCACAAAAATGCAAGCTGATCTAAAAAAGTCTCAGGACGAAGTCGCAGCGATGAGACTAGAAAAAGATGCTGAGAAAAAGAAACTTCAAGAAGAAGCTGATAAGAAGAAAAAAGAAGCTGGGAATGATGACGACGATCTTTTATCTAAAGCAAAAAAAGAAGCTGCTGACAAAGAAGCTGCTCAAAAAGGTGATAAAACTTTAGAGTCGGCCCTTCAATTCAATATGTCTGTTGCTCAGTTCGTTAAAGATAATAAAGATTTATTACCGGGTGACTTTGAAAAAGTTTTAGAACTTGCCAACAAAGAATCTTACGACACACCTAAGCAAAAAGCTAACGCAATTAGAAGTGGACTGATTCAGTCGTTCTTTTCAATTAAGGCCAATGAAGACCTTTTAACAGATAATCAAAAGAAATCTCTTGCAGATTTTATGAAATTAACTAAAAATGGAAAAGAAGATAACTCACACACGATTTATGAAAATGTTTTTGAATCTGCATTTCAAATGCTTAAACAAGTAAAGAAAGCAGAAGATAAAGCAAAAGTATTAAAGAATGAGAATACTAATTCATCAAGCTACAAAGATAAATTGATGAAGGGTTCACAAGAAAAATACTTCGGAAAAAAAGCTTAATTTAATAAACTCTATAGGAGAACGATATGCAAGATGCAAGTAAAGTAGTAATGGGCGCTAACCTTTCAACAGCTAAAGAAGTAGATAGTTACAAGGGTGCTATTGAAGCTGGATTGGTAGTTCGTCAAAAATCAGATGGAACACTTTCACTTGCAAAAGCAGATGGTGGAATTCTGGGAGTTTCATTAGGAAAAGATTTATCTGACGCTGGTTTTTGTCCAATCGTTAGAAAAGGCTTACTAGTTCCGGTTCTATTGACTGCATCGTTTACACCGGTTGACGGTACTGCTGTTGCAATCTCTGATACAACAGGAATGGCAAAGGCATATACTGGAACAGGTGATTCATACGTTAACGCGGTTTATGCATCTGGCCCATTAAACGCTGTGAAAGAAGATGGAACAATTCTAGCTGGCGGTGCTGCACTAATTGATATGGTTGGTGGCCTTTAATAGTTAATAATTAATTAAAAAGCAGGCGTGAAAATCGCCTGCATTATAGGAAAAATATGCAACACAATCCTAATTTAGTCGTGATGGGATCACATGGATCAACAGACTTAACAGCAACAGAAGAAATGGGCGCGATTGCACCAGGACTAGTTGCTCATAAAAAATCAGATGGAACGGTAACGGTACTAAGTGCTGATGGCCAGTCTATCGGTGTTTCATTAGGTGAAACACTAGACGGTGACACAACAAAATGCTCTGTTGCTCGCGCTGGAAATTTAATTCCAGTTCAAGTTACACCAGAAATGACTCGTGTTGGTAACGTAGAATATACAGCTAAAAAATTAGGTGTATCAGTTCAAATTACAGCAGGTGCCACAGCAGGCGCAGAGGTCGTTACTGTTGCAGGAAATAAAATCACAGTACAGATTCAAGCATCAACGTCAACGGCCACACAGGTCGCTGCTGCTGTTAACGCTTCAATTCCAGCAATGGCATTACTATCAAGCGCAGTAATTCAATCTGGCCAGGGCGCTACTGCTCAGGTCGCTGTTGCAGAAACGGCCATTCCGGTAAACTCAACAGTTCTTCCAGGGGCACCATTTAAATATTCTGCTACTACAGGAAAAGGAATTTCATCTGGTACAACATCGGGTGCATTTTATTCTGGTGGTGGATATTCAGGAATTAAGGAAGGAAAAATGCTAGATGGATCGATGGTTTTCTGTGCATACATCGATATGGCCGGGGGATTATAGTCATGGGGAATAATAATAGACCACAACAAATTTTACCAGTTCAAACTACAGCAGCTTTAGCAGCTCAAGAAAAATTAGCTCAAGAAAAAATTGAAGCTGAAAAATTAGCATCTGAAAAATCAGCAGCAGAAATTGAAGCTGAAAATAAAAAAGCAGAAGAAGCTAAAAACGCACTTGATTCTTTCTTAAATTCAGATAACAATGATATTAACAATCAAAGTAATGAAGCTGAGATCAATGCAAAAATTGATGACGATGGATTAGATTGGGGTGAAAAATCAAATGATGATATCCCTGATAGTCTTAAAGATTTACCGAGAAAATACTGGAAACACCAAACTGTTTAGCATATAGGAGAATTTGACCATGCCTACTAATAAAATCGTACTAAGAACTGTTGAAGAAGTAATGGAAGATTACCAACCAGTTTATAAGCCACTTTATTCTTTGTTTCTTAATGGATCACAGGAATATGACGCAGAAGCAGGCGTTCAAAACTTCCGTAGAGTAGAAGCTGTTGGCGATATTCGTGCTAAACGATTAACTCCAAAAGATACTGAATTAAAATTAGTTTCTGCTACTGGATCAACTAAGCAGTACAAAAAATATTTCCTTGCCAATAAGTTCGTAACTTCTGGACTTCAATCTACAGAAGGAAATGGACAAGTAGTTGACCAGGTTCTTGATGAGCATCAAGCGCAGGCCGATGAATTACTATTATTCGGTGATGGTACAGCTAACAACAACGTAATTAACAATGGATTATTTTATTCAGCTGATATTAACTTCACTGAAAAATCATCTGCTGCAATTGCATCTGGTGATACACGCCTAGCGTTGCTTCACTCAGCAATTCTTGGAACACTTGAGCAAGCTAGAAATCTTGATGGTACAAAAATCATCCTGGTTTACGGTGAGCAATTGATTCCATACATGAATACACTATTCCCGACTGTAGCTAGACCACTATCGTCTGTACTACAGGATTCACTAGAAGCAGGTGAGACTATCGTTAAGATGCCAGCATACGTTACACCAGCAGGTGTAAATGGTTGGGAAGTAATTAACCTAGACAGAATTAAGCTTCACCACTCTGTACTTCCTTCACTGGATTCACAAGGGTACAACGAAGAAGATATGTATTACTGGCATAACTTCCTAATGGGTTCAATGATGGTTGATGTTCTTGCAAAAGACGCGATCATTAAACAACCGATTACATTTTCTTAATTAATTTTTTTTCTCCTTGAAAAGAAAAAAATATCGGGTGGCCCAGGATTAAAAACCTTGGGCCATTCTTTTATGAGGTAGTCATGAGAGAATTCGTAAACTTCATTTTAAATTTCATTGGATCATCTTCATTAACAACAGAAGAGTTTGAATCTTTGGATATTCCTAGCTATGGGAATAATATTGATACATTTGACGCTATTAAGATGCTTCTTATTGAGCGAGATGAAACCACAGAAACGACAACCAGGCTTAAATATTATTTTGAAGGTCGTGGCGTTAATGTCGGTGATCCGGTTTTAGAAACTGCGAAATCAAATATTTTTATTGGTTCATCTCTATGAAAATCTTTAAATCGGAATATGTTCAAATGAACATCAATGCGATTGAGGAACTTCAAAAGAGTATGGACTCCTACGATATACAGGTCGGAGTATTTACCAATGTTCCAAGAAAAAAACCTATCTCAGGGCCAAAGGCAAAGATAGGAATTTTAGCTGGTGGTGCTATCAGAAGATCAAGAACTGATCCAACTCCATCAATGAGTGCCGATGTAGCAGCAAAATTAAATCAAAAATTTCATTGGTTGGACAGGCCATTTAAATCATCTAATAATAAATCACTTGAAATTTTAAGTTTCACAAAATACTTTGTTACTGCGATTGGACAAGGTAAAAAAGATGCATCGACTTTAAAGCGCATTGGAAACCTAATGCAGGCGATTGTCAGAAACCCTATATTGCGTGGTGATTATGGCCGAAACTCATCTGAATATGCCAAACTAAAGGGGTTCAATCGTCTATTGTTTGATACTGGCCAGTTTTTTAAGTCGATCACCGCGAAGGTTAAATAATGTTTAAAGATAAAATGAAAGCACAGTTAAAAGGTATTTTTAAGTTTAAGGATACAACTTTTGACGCGTACTCAGATGAATACGAACAGGATGTTTTATTTATTGAAGTCCGAGAATGCATCGAAAGAGTTTTCTCTGGTGGTATTTCCATGAAAGTCACAGGGGATTTAATTTATTTTTCTCAGGTTGACAGGATTAAATACGGCAATATGATTAAGTTAATAGAAAAGGCGAATGCTAGTGACAAGAATCCCTTTTTATTTTACGATATAGATAACGTAAATAACTCTTCACAGGCCCGAATACAAAACAAGGTCGAAAGAAGAATCAGTTTCACTTATCTTTACACTGGTGAATTTGATCCAGATAAAGGTGAAATGACTAGCTTAGAAATGGATTGTTGCAATAATTAGGAGATATATAAATGGCAAAGATTTTATTAGATTACGTTTTTCCAATTGATGTAGTCGAAAACATCCCACAGGCCAGCACGGCTTTTTTAAAGCAGGTCGCTGTTGTAGTAAAGGCAAAATCTGGTGCTGAATCAAATGTCGGAAACGCTGTTTTATGTACTAACATGACTCAGGTTTTAAATATTACAGACAACGAAGATTCTGAGGAATTATTCAATGCTGGAATGACTCGTGTTTATATTATCGCAATGACAGATTTAGATATGTCAGAGGCCATTGATGAATTTGGACAGATGTTCTACACACTTTTAATTTCATCTGATTTTGATATGGATGATGTTATGGCAACAGCAGCATTTAAAAAAGTTGGTGAAACAACTTACACAGCTAAATTAGTTGGTAAGGGTGGAAATGATATTTCTATCACATACACAACAGGCGCAACGGCCGGAACAGAAGTTGTCACAGTTGTAGATAAGAAAATTTCGGTTCAAATTGAATCAGGTGTTTCTACTCAACTTCAAATTAAAACAAAAATTCTAGCAAGTGCCGCTGCAATGGCATTAATTAATTCACCGGTGATCGATTCAGGTGATGATTCTGTAGCTCAAACAGCAGTAGCAGAATCGTTCTTAGTTGGTGGTGATGGATTCTTTAAGGGATCATTCAAAGGTGTTATCGGTTTTAGCTCAGAAGATACAGAATTTATTTCTTCTTTTGCAGCAGTTGAAAACCAGGTAGGTTTTTATGGGATTACAGAAAACGGTGCTAGAAATATGTTTTCTGCATTCGGTTCACTTCTGTCTTCTGCTTCTTGGAATAATCAACAGTATATTCCTATGCCTGTTAATGATGAGATTGATGAACTAGGTGAAGCATTGAACCTTTTTGATGAAAAAGTTTCTTTTGTTATCCAGGATGATGAATTTAGCAGAAGACTTGCACTTTTCGCTGTTGGTGGTAAGGCCATTGTGGCACCTTATATCATCAAAGATTTATGCATCAATATTCAATCACGAGCACTAACATGGATTGCTTCAAACACTCCACAGTACACTATCAAAGAAGCAAGCTTGCTAGAAACTCGTTTACAAGAAGATGTTATTCAAAAAATGTTCGTTGAAACTAATTTAATCCAGGTTGGAACAGTTTCAATCGCATTGATCGATGATAACTTTGTAGCATCTGGAAACATCGCTGTATCTGAACCAAAGGCACTTTGGAGAGTTGAATCAGTCTTAAGACAAACTTTATAAGGAAACAAATATGAGCACTTTTAAATTATATGAATGCGATTTTGGTGTAACGATTCGTGGAACTAACTACGATTTTACTCATGTTGATAGTCTTCAAATTGAAGACAATGAAAAAACCAGATTAGTTAGGGGTGGAAATGCTTCAAACAAAACTGGTCTTGTATTCAAAGAGGGAATGAAAGACGCTAAAGTTGTTACGGTAACAGTCCTAGGGATGGATGTTGCCATTTATAATCTTCTTAGAGAATGCTACAATACAAAGGAAAGGGTAGAAGCATACTGCGTTTCTCGCGTTGATGGTTCTAATAAGATTGCAAAAGACGCGGTTCTATCTCAACTTCCACAACAATTAACAGTTGATGAGACTGCTGAATCAATGAACGTGGCCTTGATGTTTGAATCATACAATATTGACGAAGTACATAAATCATAATGAATAAAGTTAAAACTCTTCCACTCGTAGGCTATAAAAGTCTACGAGCATTAAACGCATTTCACATGATCATGATGGGTCTTAAAATGATCCCTATTTATGCATTTATGAAATACGAAGATTTCTTTGGAATGTTTGAGGAAAAAACTCTGGAAGAAAAAGAGTTATTTCTGCGTGAAGGTCTAGCGATGATCGAACTACAGGAAGATGAAATCGATGCTTTAATCGGTTTTTGTTTAGATTCCAATGGTGTTCCATACGGTAAGGCCAATATAAAAAACCTAAAGTTAAAAGACATTTACGAATGCTGCTTAAGTGTTATGATTGAAATATCGAAGATAGAAATCTCGTTCATAACTGAATCAGAAAAAAAAAACTAATACCGCACTCAGTTGACCTGCGTAAGACGTTTTTAAAGTTCCCTACTGTGCCATTGGAAGAAGTTTTGAACATTGCATTCTTTGAAGCTAAAATGGAACAGGATGAAATAGAAAGGATTTTGAAACATGATGAGCGCAATCCTAAAAGTTAAACCTCAGATCGATCAAAACGATGCGAAAAAGATGGAACGATCTTTATTTGATCGTTTTAAAAATGTCGGTAAAACAGTTAAGAAAACATTAAAAGACGTTGTATCTGGTGGACTACTAGGTTTTGCTGTTGGTTTAGCTCAGAACATGCTTTCACCTATTGAAGAAGTTGAAACTAGAATTAAATCAATGCTTGATAAGGCCGGTGAACTTAGAGATATCGCAGATGAGTTCGGAACATCTGCTGGTCAGATGCAGGCACTTCAAAATAATGCAGCAGTAAATGGATTAAAACCAGAACAGTTAAAAGCTATGATGGAATCATTTAGACAGACCGTTGATGATGCAGAAGATAGAATTTTTAGAGGTGAAGCTCTCGATGAGAAAACATCTCTAGTTAAAAGCTGGGCCGGTTCAAAAGATATGGCCGAATCTTTTTTTCAATTCGTTCAGTCATTAAGAACTATTCAAGGGCAACAAAGAGAGGGAATTGAAAAAACTCTTTTTGGTAAAGTTCAATATGGTGGTGCTAAAAGATTTATTGATAACGCTGGTATAGTTTCAAGAATGGATGACAATCCCAATGTTCAGGGTGTCACTAACCAGGTTTCAAAGCTTGCTGGAATGAATGATCAATATCAAATGAATAAAATGCAGCAAGATCAAAAAGAAATGTATAATTATGCTGTAAGCTTAAACCAGGGATTTCTTAATAGCATGATGGCCTATGAAGACCGTCAAAAAGCAAAAGAGATTGACCAGTTAAGAAATTATAGAGAATTAGATAGAGCAAGACAGACCATTGAAGAATTAACAAAGGTCATGGATGCATTAACTAAATTATTAACTACTGCTGTGGCCTACGTTGGAGACTTTATTAAATGGGTTAAGGGTTCATCTTTTGCAAGGGGTATTGTTAAATCAATAACCAAGGAACAATAAAATGACCATACTAAGTAAAGTGGATCCATTAATCGTTTTTAAAATTGCTTTAACTGATCCAATTGTTAATTCATTTAGACAGGCGGTAGGATTTCCAGAGTTAGGTTTTTCTGCTGATTCATTTTTAAATGCTGTTAACGGCTTGCCTATTCCAATTTATTTAAATGAAAATTTGAGTGGAATTGTTATTGATTCTATTGGTAATGGACTAGATATTGATACAGCTGTTGAGGGTGTAAATAAATCAACCGCGCTCGATGTTTCACAGAGAGTAATTGATTCAACTTTAACAATCAACATGACATGTAATAATAAAGATTCTTTAGTTTTGTCGGCCATTCTTGCTTTCACTGATACGATTTTTAGAAAGGCAACATCAAGGGCATACACGATTTCTTTTATATATGGTTCTGCTGTTGTTATCGACGGTCTTTTAAAAAGCTTTTCAACAAACATGACTGCTGATAGCGAGCTAGTAAATATCGTTATGGTTATTAGTAAGGTTAATGGAAAATCTGATCCAATCCTTCCAACCATCACACCTGTTATTGATGCCACTCCAATTGCAAGGGCAAGCTAATGAATATTTATAGTTGGTTTTTAATTTTTAATTTAAATGATTTTCTTGCCACAGAGTTGGTTTCAAAAGATTATGCATTAAACCTTGAGACTGTGGGCCAGTCTGTTTTTACTGCTTTCCAGGGAAATGTTGTTAGCATTAAATACCTTGATGAATTCATGCCTGTTAATATGTACCCTGAACCAATGTATGAAAAATTAAACTACGCTGTTTATAGAGATGATGAAACTGGAAATGTCTGGTTCGGGTTTTTGGTGGAAGATGAGAATTAATTGTGATCACGGTTACTATTCATTTTATCCAGAATCAGAAGGTGATCTGTATTTATTTTTAAATATGTTAGATGTAAAGCTGGTTTGGAATAAAGACCATTATACATATCCCTTGTTAAAAACATTACCAAATTATGTTATTTCCCCATCTCCTTACGGTTTATTTCCTAGCAAAAAATCTTTCGAGGGAACACCACAGGAAATAATGAAGGAATTTAATCTGGTTTATAATATCGCAACAGAGTCATTAGTTTTAACCGAGGGAATAACTTACTCTGGAAGAATTTTTTCTTTAGGTAAAAACTGGATTAGTGAAACCGCGATGATCCAGGCCGGAACCATTATTGGTGATACTAGAATAAAAAGTTATGATGGAATTTTTAGCTTTGCGAGAAGAAAAACCATATTGAGATATTGGGAATGAGCAAAATACTTGACGCAACATGCACTGGTAACATTGTAACCTGCGAAGGTTTACCGGTAAAAGATGTAATTATCTTATCAGAAGGTGTTGGTGAATCATCTGGTGTTTTAATAATGCAAGGTGGTAAATTATATTATGTTGCCAAAACCACACCAGATTTAAAGGTCACGCTAGATAAGATCAATCTACTCATTCCTAAGCTTGTAGCGGTCTTTACGAGTATTGGTGCAGGAATGACAGGGCCAACAACTGCACCACCGCCCACACTGGCCACAGACCTCGCAGTACTGACTCAAATAAATTCGGAGTTAACAGCTTTAAAAAGTATGTTAAAATAAATTATGCTTGATTTAATAAATATGGTCGATGGTGAAGACTTACATTATCAACACAATGTGGCAATGAAAGCTGGAAATGTAATCAGCGTTCAGTTGGGTTCACTTGATTTTAAACCTGACTTTGGTTCAGATTTAAAGTATTTTTTACAAGAAGACTTAAAATTTCAAACAGAGAGTTTTAAATCTTACCTGGTTGGTAGGCTTAGTGAATACCGAATCCAGGTAAATGCTACAGTTTCTATTGTTGAAAACTTTACAAATAAATTTGTTATGGATGTTGGCCAGACAGAAATAAAAGGGTTAATGGAATGAGTTACGAACAAGACAGAGGGTATATTCCACGAAGCTTTGAAGAAATAATGGATGAGCTGCGCCTCGGACTTAATGAGCAATTTAGTACAAATTATGATGCTGAAACTTTTATTGGAACTGGCTGGTATAGATTTCTATATCCCATTGCTCAAAGAATTCAAAACAACGAAGTAAAGATTTCAGAAATTTTCGTTTACCTAGCTGAATACATTGTTCAAAAAAACATTTTAATTAATAGGCCATCTGTTTCTTTAAATGGAATGGTTGACGCTTTTAAAAATGCTGGATACGAGGCAAGCGTCGAAGCTACTCGTGAGGACACGGTCGGAGAAATCAGAATAGCCGTTAATTTAGAGGGTGATGATCCAGATTTCGCAGCTAAAAAATTAGAAATTGCCACACTAATGAAAAACTTTACAGTTGGTGGAACCGTTTCAATCGGTGACCAGGTCGAATTAATCACACTAAGTAACGGTCAGGCCTTTGAATATAAATTCAAATTGGCCGATAAAAATAAAATATTATTTAGATTAACAATTGAAGATTCAATCAATACAGCCATTGCAATTCCAAGTGATGAAGATATTCGTTTAGCTTTTTATCAGCACTATACTGATCGATATAGAATGGGATGGAACATTGAACCGCAAAAATATTACAATCAAGGTGATGCTCTTTGGGCCGCTTCTGTTTTGGTTGAATACTCTTTAGATGATGGAGTTACCTGGTCGGATGAAATTCACGATGCTGAATATGATGAACTTTGGACTTTAGATTTAGAGGATATCAATGTCATTTTCAGCTAAATTATTTAAGCCAAACGATAACAGGGATCAGAAATTCAATGCAATTTTTGATGACCTTGAAACTGGCATCAATGCTGATTTAAATACTTTTTTTCAGCAGGCATACGCTAGTTATAGGTTAGGTGAAATAATCTGGGATAATAAACTTGATCCTATTGCACCAGTTTTAAGTAGAGATGTTTACAGGACTTCTTTTAATGCAATTCACAATTTATTTACAAGGCCCGCGACATACGAATTTTTCCTGGATGTATTTAGAGCAATGTGGGGGGCCGATGTTGATGTGGTTTTTACCATTGTTAAACCAGGTCAATTAAAGATTGAAATTTTTGGTTCCACACCAGCTTATAATGAAATTTTATACCGTGAAATTGTTGGCCCATCTTACATTTATGATGAAATAATAACAGAAGATGGTGACAGTATAACGGCCCAGGAATCTAGCGGGCCACAAACAGTTGATGAACTCCTAATGATCATGAGTGAGTTAGGGGCCAACGGAATTTATTATTCACCATTAGTTTTAATAACTGATCCATCAGAGGACGAAGGCATGTTAATAACAGAAGAACAAACACTAGCGACAGGTGGGCAGTTAGTTTTACCATCTTCCAAAGGTTTCTATGTTCCGGTTGTCGGTTCATTACCAGGTGAAAATATTGTCGATGGGCCATTATTTACATCAATTCCATTAGATGGAAGTAGAATAATTCTATCAGGAAAAAGCAGCACAAATGTTGTGGTTTTAAAATCTGGTTTGGTTGACTGGTCGATGGAACTACACGATGATATGTATCTAACAAATAAATCTAAAATTGAATTATTAGTCAATGCAACAACAAAAAGACTAGAAGAAATATCGAGGCGAAATGAAGAATAAATTTTTATTAATTACGGCTTTATTATTAACCTTAACCAGTGCCTTTTCTGCACCGGTTGATAAATTTGATACAATCACAACCAATTCGCCTACTAAATTAAAAGTCGATTTCCTTAAAGGGATTAATTTCACATCGACAGATTCTTTAAAGCTTCCAGTGGGAACAACCGGACAGCGTGACGTTACGCCTGTAACTGGAATGGTGAGAGTTAACTCAACAAACAATCTTCCAGAAATTTACTACGCGGCCGCGTGGAGAAACTTATTAACATTCACATCTAATTTGGTTATCCCTGTTGAATTAGACATGAACAGTCACAAGATTGTTAATCTTACTGATCCCTCTGGTGCTCAGGATGCTGCAACAAAAAGCTATGTTGATAGCTCTGTAGGTGGAATTGATTTAACGAACTATGTAGACAGATCAACTACTCAGTCAGTCGGTGGAAATAAAACTTTCACTGGAAACAATACATTCTCAAACACAATCACTGGTTCAATTTCTGGTAACGCTGCAACAGTAACAACCATCCCAACTTTATTGGGTGAAGCTGGAAATTCTGGAAATACAATTACATTAAACAACAATGCTGTAATTGCAAAAACATTAAATGGATACACAGCAGGGGCCGGAACAGTCAGCAGTGCTGATTCTTTAATTCAAGCGATTCAAAAATTAGATGGAAACTCAAGCAATGCTTCTGTAATAGCTAGAACATTAACTGGATTTACATCTGGTGCTGGTGTTGTTTCAAGTGCAGATTCTATTTTATCTGCTCTTCAAAAAGTTAATGGAAATGTAGCTTTAAAATTAGGTAATACTAAATCTGATATAGACGTTTCAGCTGTTGCAACAACTCAGATCAATGTACCGAATGATCAACTGACAACTGTTGGAACTAATGAAAGAAGACTTGAAACAGGTAATTCAAACATTTTAAAGAACCCTTCATTTGAAGCTGCGACACCTAATACTGGTTGGTCATGCACTGGAACAATTTCAGTTTCAACAGATAAGACAGATGGGAATCAAGCTTTAGGTGTGGTTTCATCTGGTACAGGCGTGAGATGTTACCAGGCCGTCACAACAAATTCTGCAAGCTTAAAAGGTTTGGTTGGTGTTGCATCTGTAAGGGTTAAGACAACAGATACAGTAATGAAAGCGTGTGCTCTTGTAGATGGAGTTAATACTGCCAATGAAAGAAACTGTGTAAACATTGCAGCCGCAACAACTGATAAGCCTTTTAATGATGTTAATATTCCCTATGTGATGGGTGGAACTTCTAACGGTATCGTAATCTATACGGCCACAACAACTGCACAGCCTACTTCAATTGATGAGGCTTTTGTAGGAAGATTTACTCCTAGCATGATTGGACTACTGGGAAACGCTTGGGCGTCTGCTGTGCTGTCTTCATCTGGAACAGTGTCTCAGGAAAGCTCTGATTTTATAAATGGAAATTGCCCTGTAACTGGTACAGCAGTTTTTACATGTACTCTTAATACTAATTATTTTAAACAAAATCCTAACTGTCTTTACTGGCCTGCTAATTCTGGAATTGTTAGTGGTTATACGGCCATGTCAACAGCAACGGTCGCATGGGAAACAAGAAATTCGGCAACTCAGGGCTTAAGTCCAGCAGGTGGTATTTTATTTTGTACAAAAACTGGTTCAGATTACGCGGAGTCATCTGGTTCAGGTTATTTAGTTCAGAATGGAAACTATACAGCTCGTCCATATACACCGACATTTTCTGCAAGCTTAGGAACTGTTACATCTCCAATTTGTACAGAGTCCAGAGTCGGACAGTTTAATGAAATTGAATGTTCTTTTACAACAGGGTCAACTATTGCAGGTGAAGTTCGCGTAAGTCTTCCAACAGGAGCTGTCATAGCTTCCAATGTAGCATCTTTGCAACCTGTAGGGTCTGCATGGTTATCTTATTCAGCTGGAGCTGGAGTCACTAACAACTTTCAAGTGCTAGCTTCTCCCGGAAACAACTATGTAACTTTCAACGACGTTGCTACTACAACTCTTCAAAGTGTTTCTGGCGTGACAATTACTTCATCTAAAGCGATGGGATTTAAGGCCAGAGTAAGAATTCAGGGATGGGATGAATCACCTGTTTCAATCGCACCACTTACAGATGTTCCAACAGTTAGAGGTTCTGGATCGAATATGAAGTTTTTCGGTGGAAGAATAGATACTATCTGTAGTTCTGGAACTTGCTCAATGACTAGAACTTATGGAACTAATCAAACAAGCACTGCATTTGTTTCAACTGGAATTTATGATGTTAACTTTAACGGTTGCACGACTGATCCAGTTTGCAACGCAAATATTAGTGCCGTCGCATCTCAGACTAACAAATGCCAACCCGAGGCAGGGCCAAGTAATACTAAGTTAAGAATCTTATGTTTTAATACAGGCGCTTCTCCGGTTAACGAGGGTTTTGCATATAGCTGTATGTGCAATTAAGGAAAAAAATGAAATACTTATTTTTGATATTTTTATTCTCATGTAATCCATCAAATCCGCCGGAAAATAAACCGGTGGAAAATAAACCAGTAGAGCAAGTAGATTTAAAATCAACTTTATCTGAACCATGGAAAAAACCAGAAACATCAATCGTTATTGATGCCTATGAAGGAAATGGAATCGACTGGGAAAAAATGGCCAAAGATAAAAAAGTTGTGGGCGTTATTCATCGCTCTAGTTCAGGATTAAAGATCGATAAGAAATTCGGTGAAAGAAAATTTATCTCTAAAGAAAAAGGATATCTATTCGGGGCCTATCACTTAGGTGCTCGTGGTGACACAATTAAACAAGCTGATTTATTTATTTCATTCGCTCAAGAAAAAGACACGATGATGTTCTTAGACCTTGAAGACACTAGCAATTCAAAGATGATGACGGTTGATGAAGCTGTTGTTTTTATGGATTATTTCTATAAAAAAACCGGTAAGATATTATCGGTTTATGCCAATCACTCAGTGACACTTGCTTTAAATTCAAAGTTAAAAGAAAATGCTCTGTTTAAAAAATCTAAACTCTGGTACGCTAGATTTAAAAGCAAGGTATCTGATTTTCCTATTGGTGTCTGGAATAATTATTTCCTATGGCAATTCTCTAGTGAAATCAATTGCAGTAAGACCGGAACATGTCTTTATAATGTTCCAGGTACTTCGTTTGATATGGATATAAATGTTTTTTACGGTTCAAAAGAAGAATTAAAAAATCAATGGAATAATTAGATGGTTAAAAAAACAATTCCCCAACTTCAAGAAGCGACAAGCGTCACAGATAACGCTTATTTTGTATTTGACACCGGTTCAGTAACTAAAAAGATTAAGATGATTAACTTGCAAAAAAGTTTTAAGTTGAAAACTAGAACCATCGTAGTCACTGCTCAATCAATTTTATCAGATGATGATACAGTTTTATTTAATACGCCTGATACCGCTGTTGTTATGACTACAACACTTCCAGCGCCGGCCGATGTTACAGGAAGGCCAATTAGAATTAAGAACATTGGGCCTGGTCTTTTAACAATAAACACTAGTAATCCTGGTGTGATTAAAATTGACGGTGCCAATACTCTGGATTTAAATATTCAATATCAATCTGTGACATTAGTATCAGATGGAACAAATTACTTTATTTTTTAATTGGGATTTATATGAAAAAATTATTATTTATTTTATTTTTTACCTTATCAGTTCAGGCAGCTTACATTCCAGGGGCATTAACTAGGAATGATCTGGCCACCGTCATGGCCCAAAATTATTCAACTAGGGCCATGCCACTTAGTACAGATTATTATGGTCTTACTTATGGTGGTGGAATTTATTGTGCTGTGGGTGGGGGTGCAACCGCTGCTGGACAAGTAGCATCTTCAACAAGTGAAGGTGAATTGTGGGTTTCAAGAACTGCATCAACACTTAAAACATGGCGCGCGGTTACCTATGGGATCAGTACATTTGTTGCTGTTTCTGTTTCTACATCATCAACCAATCAAGTAATGACTTCCACAGATTGTGAAAACTGGTCATCGTCAACCGCTACAGGTATGACGGTCATGAGTGATGTGAGATGGATTTCTGGACTAAACTTATTTGTTGCAGTCGGAGATTATCAGGATAGTTTTGGTGGAACAAATTACTCTATTGCAACATCAACTAATGGAACAGTTTGGACACAAAGAACTGCACCGACAGGATTGACAGCAGTAAATTTTGACAGATTAATTAATGGTGGAAATATCATTCTTGCAAGTGTTACAACCACTCCATTTCCTGCTGGTGGAAAAATTATCAGATCAACCAATGGAACAACCTGGACACAGATTAACGAAGGTTCTAATGCCAGCATTTACCCTTATACAGGTATGGGTTGGAATGGATCAAAGTTTATGATTTCCACTCGTGATGGTTATGTTAAAACTTCACCAGATGGAATCACTTGGACTAACCAAACTAAAGTAACTGCCGATGGATCAAATACCAGAGTAGATCAGATTAACTGGAATGGTTACGTTTGGGTTTTAATGGGAAAAGGCTTAATCGCCACTTCTGTTGATGGTAAATTGTGGGCCTATATAAATCCCCAAATGCCAATCGTTAACAAACTTATTTACACAGGTAGTCGATTTATTGGAGTAACAGGAATTCTTGTTTCTGGTTTAAATAACAATGTATTCCTGACTGGTTCGTTTAACTTTTAGCTATTGACAAATTTCCAGATTGAAAACAAACTATTCTAATGGAAATACAAGCTATATTAATCGGTGCAGCATCTTTACTTTTTGCTGGAAATATCTTCTTCATTAAGAAGCTTGTAGATAAGGTTGATAATAATAATGACTCAACAAAAAGAATGGAGCAAACTTTAACCGGTTTTGATATTCAATTAAAAGATTTAAAAACAGACATAAAAGACTTACGAAGAATTGAGATTGAAGTCGCAGTTCTTAAAGATAAATTTAAAAGGGGTGATGAATGAAAAAATTAATCTGTTCCAGAATTTCTCTAATGCTCGCTGTGGTTTTTACAGCTATGTTATTTGTTACTGTGGCAATGGCCCAGGCAACATTCCCAGAACCACAAGGTGACATTACTGCACTTCTTTTAAAGCTTGCAACATCATATAAGACGCTAGGTCTTTTTGGTATTCTATCTGTTTTAATTGTTTTATCGGTTCAAGCAATTAAAAAATTCGTAAGTGATACATGGAAATATAAAAGACTTCTTACTCTTTTTATGTCGATTGTTTATTCTATTTTATCTGGCCTTGTGGTTCCAGGTGCTAATGCTATCTCGGTTATCGTGACAGTGTTCGTTTCATCTGGTGGTGCGATTGCTTTATACGAGGCCCTTCGTGGTGCTGGTGTAATTAAAAAATAAATTGGTTAGTCGTTTCTTGCAGGGGGCGGCTTTCATGTGTGGGGTGCCTGGCAGTATGCTGGGCATCTTTTTTCAAGGCACAATATGACAAGACAATTAATGTTAGCTTTCATTCAGTTTCAAATAGAAAAAATCCTAATCAAACTTCCACTTCTTGCGATACCGGTTTTAAATCCAATCTTTACCTGGTTGTTTACAAAGATTGCAGTTTTTCTTTATGATCAACTCGTAACGATTGTGTCTATGAAAGTAATTGATATAAATGTTTATCGTTCTTTGGTGGCCTATGATATTTCATGGCAGGCAATTAAAAAAGAAACTGACAGAACTAAAATTCATGCGTTACGATTGGAGTACAATGAAAAACTTAAAAATCTTATCTCTTTTAATTCTAACTTCGTGCGGATCGGTTAAGATAAAAGATTCTGAATGGTGTGGTGACTTAGGTGAATATGGGGCCACTTGCTCAACTATGCTATCAGAGCGCGTTAGGGAACTTGATAAAGTTTCCTGGGATGAAGAGCGCTTCGGAATGATATGTGGAAAGGCCGAGGCATTCGGTGATTTAAAAAAAGCTATATTAAAATTATGTTACAAAAATAAAAAGTGTGATTATGAAAAAATTGAACAGGCAACGAGATTTCTACAAGGCATCAATGATGAATTCAATAGTATCAAAGCTTCAAAAATATCCACACAAGACTGACACTAACCCATTAAATTGGGGATTGGTAAAACCGAATCTATTGCTTTTAGCGAACTCGTTCGTCGATTATTGTGATAAAAATAAATTACCAGTTAAGTTCACTTCGATAATTAGAAATGGAATTAAAGGTGTATCAGTTTCAAAAACTCACATCGAAGGTCGTGCATTTGATTGTTCGCTTATTGGTTGGTCTAGGGATGAAATTGAGTGCTGTGAAGAGTATTTTAATATGAACTATTCAAATATTGGTGCGATCCCATTCGGTCACGATAAAGGCCTGGCCTGTGTGCATGAAGATGGAATCACAAAGGGAACTGCACCGCATCTTCATTTTCAGGTTCGACCATCAATTTCTTAGTTGACTTTAAATAAAGAGTTATTTAATCTGGTTTTATTAGATCGCTTTGACTAAGAACAGGTTAAGCTGCTCAGACGATCATCAATGAATAAAAAGCTCTGTTCATTGGCGGTAGCTTCTAGTCGTTATTATAAGGTCGTGCTTACCGAAAAAATAGAAGTTTAAATGCATATAAGCCCTGGTTGGAGTCATTCTAGAAATAGATTGTCAGAAGACCAGGGTTTTTTTTATTTGTAGAATGCAGCACCGACTTCTTTTTCTTTATTCTTTTTATGTACTGTCGGAACCCATGTGGGAATCTCAAACTCTTTTTGAAACTTCATACATTTATCACCAAACTTATCATAGAGTTTAAAATATTTTGCGTTGGGATTCCACGCCTTGAATTTTTCCTGATCCAGTAATCGATTATAGAAGTTAGAAACCTCTGTGTATTCATCATAGGGAACGATATCACCTTTAATGGTTTTAAATAATTCCTCTGGTAAATCTTCTGCTGGTTCATCACATCCAGGATAAGGGCACTTTAAAAATTTAGCTGAGAATGTTCGATAGCATTTTTTACAGACCTTTGATATCGGTTTCATTTTCTCTTCACGTTCTTTTTCTTTTGCTTTTCCTTCGTCTTTAATTTGGGGATATCTCACATCGTAAGGGTGGCCTAATCGTGAATGATTATTCCCAAAGTCGATAATGATAGCTGATTTTTTTATATAACTCGGTTTATAAAAACCACACTTAGGGCACTGTGGAGAATTGTCATATTGAGATGAGCACTTGCCACATTTTCGATAAGGTCTTAACACTCGACCGACCTGCTGAATCCAGATAATTTCTGATCTGGTAGGTCTGCACATTAAAGCCACTTCCATTTCTGGAACATCTGTTCCGGTTGAAAAAACATTTATCTGGCATACGATTTTTATTTTACCTGCTTTAAAATCATCTATGATTCTTTCACGTTCTTTTTGTTTGGTTGAATCATCAACATAGGCCGCAGGGATACCATTATAATTAAACTCATCGCACAAAGAAAGGGCGTGTTTCTTATCTACGCAAAATGCCATGGCCAATTTACCATCTGCAATTTTTTTATATTCGGAGATAACGTCACCAATTACTTCAAGTTTAGATGATCTGGCCGATAGTTCTTTGGAGTCGTAATCGCCAGTTAAGGCAGATATTTTTATTCCGGTTACATCGACACGTTTTTCTGGAATAAACAGCTCACAATCGACCAGGTAACCTAATTCACGAAGCTGGTAAGCCTCGATAGGTCTAACAGCACAATCCCAAAAGTCCTGGTATTTTTTACCAACTTTAAAAAGCGTCGCAGTTAAACCGAGAAAAAAAGTTCCAGGTGGAAACGAGTTTAAAAATGTTCTGTATGTTGGACTGGTTGTGTCATGACACTCATCGACAATAACCACATCGAAAGTTAAAAAAAACTCCATGTCACGCTGTGAAATTGTATCAATGGAACAAATTTGAAAATCAATAGCTGGATTGAAACCTTTTTCATTTCCCATCACAATAGAGTTTCTTATTCCGGCCTTAGTGAATCTTTCGCTTGCCTGAAAAACGAGAGGTCTGCGCTTCATTACAAGTAGAACTTTTTTATTTTTATCGAGTGATCTTTTTACGAAGTGAATAAACCAGACGCCTTTACCTGAACCGGTCGCGGCATCTAAAACAATTTTCCTGTGGCCATCCATGTAAGCACGGCCCACTAAATTAATTCCTTTAGTTTGATAATCTCTCAGGTTTGGTAGTTTTATCGTATCGGCCAACATTAATTAATTCTTCCAGTGTGATGTTTTTAATATCAATTAATCTTTTGAAGATTTCCATTGTAACCATCGCATCTGATTCAGCATTGTGATGGTTGAATTTTAAACCGTAGTGAAATGCTAAATCATTGAGTCGGTATTTTTCCAACATAATTTTATTTTTAGCAATCGTATGAGTACTAACTACATTTATATGATGATCCAGTTTATTAAAATACCAGTAGGCATCATCACTCAAACAATGAAAGTTGCATCTCAACATCGACCAATCAAAATAACCAGTGCTATTACTGATTACTTTACCTCTGCTATCTTTTTGAACATTGGTATGATTGGCATGACATATATAAACTGAATCATTATTTTTTTTAAGATACCTGGCAATTTCACGAAGTCCCAAAACTCTATCTGGAAATCTCTTTGCTACTTGCTCAGGTATTTTATGTATGGCCTCAGCTTCTTTTGACCATCGTGTGGGTTTTAATTTCACATCGAGCGTATCAATGATTTCTCCATCACGATTAAATGTGACGAAGAAACCAGTGATAATCTGATCTAAAGGGCCGAGGCCTGTTGTTTCAAAATCTAGTACAGTAAAGTTCATGACTAAAACGGGATATCGTCAGAAGTGAAATCCTGATTATCAGCCTGCATTGACTCTTTTGGTTTAGCAGGAATTACAGGTCTATCACCTTTTTTAAGTTGAGATAAAAATCCATCGAACTTAGTGTTCTTGAAAATCATTTTTGATTCTGCGTGATCAGCTTTAGATAATCCACCACCGTAGCCAACATTGAAATATTGAACTTCTTGTTTCTCAACCATTTCACCGGTTTCTTTATGTGGGTAACTAGCATCCTTTATTGTGATGTTAATCTCATCGGTTGGTTCACCAAAAAGGTCTGATAATTTTAATTTTGGATCACTCATATCAGTTAATGACTTTCTTAAGTAACCAGCATTAACGAGAGTTTGAAGGGTTTTCTTTACATTTTTTACATTGTCCTTTCCTTCCTTATTTTTTTCACTAAGGTAAAAAGTTCCTTCAATTACTTCTCCTTCTTCGTTTTGAAATTCAAGAGCGAAAAATGGTGTCTTTTTTTCAGACGACTTACCTGTACTACAACCAATGATTTTTATTTTTTTATTAATACCTAGTTTCATCTTAAAATCTCCCTATTAGATTAATGATTTTGCTTTATCTAAAATACGTTTTAACTCTTCGTTCGTTGTAGCTCTGGCCAATGAAACCTCTACCTTTGGTCTGATTGCTTCATTTTTAATCTTACCGATTGTTTCTTTAATTTCTTCAATGAGGTCATGATCTAATTCAGAAGCGATCTGATCTTTTTCAATTTCTTTTTCCAGAGATTTATCAACTTCTTTTTTTGGTTTATCTGTTGGCTTTACCGGCTTAACTTCTTCTTTCTTTCCGAAAAATTCATCAACATGGTTCTTAATGAATGCCCATGTACCTGACTCTGGGAATTCAATCTCAGACGGAAGTTTGAATCTGTTCTTTGCAACGTGTGATGTTCTTGATTCAAAATACATTACGCGATCACCGTCACTAATAACCGTATCTTTACCTTGAGAGTTTTCTGCTCTCATTAATTTATCGTTAGCGAAAGCAATAATTGAAACCCAATCTTCAAAGATCGGTTTAAGTTTTTTATGCAACGCTGTTGAATAATTATCGTAATTCGTTAAACTGATTGGGTCTTCATATTTTGTTTTTTCATGGTGACACAGAATAATTACATTCATTCCTTTTTCATTTCTTAAAAATGAAAGAGTGTCACGAAGTCCAAGGAACATTCTTTCCATAACCTCGTTAGCTTTACCGTAACCACCACAAGCCGTGGCCATCGTCTTACCTGGTTCTTTTTTAAGAATTTCATTCTGAGCAATTCTTTCTAACTCATCCATTGTGTCGATAACAATAGTTTGATAGTTAGATTTTTTAACTAATTCAAGCTGATCAGTTAAATCTTTCCATTCATTAATTTTTGGATAGCGATCAGCGTTTAATTCGTCGTTTTCTTCTGATCCAATAAAGATAGGATTCTCTGCCTCTGTTGCAAAAGTTGATTTACCAACACCGTGAACACCGTAGACCAATATTGCAATTGGTTTTTTTACTTTACCTTTGATGACTTTCAATTGATTTTCTCCTTGAAAAGAATATTTATTTTTTCCCTAGTCCAGTGAGGAATTTTTTCTGTTTTACGCCAATAGTATAATGGTTGAACTGATACATACCCGAGAAGTCTCATGACTTCCATCTGACCCAATTCATTCACTAGTAATTCAACTTTGCCTAAATCGTTTAACTCTTTTTTCTTTTTAACTGACATATATAATCCTTTTATAATTATTAATTTTCTTCGTCAAGTTCATTATCTAAAGAAATTTCAATTCCTGATACTAAATTTCCATCATACCGCTGCTTAGATTGTTTATTTACGCATCTGTGAGACTTTGACAGTTTAAAATAAAAAGAAGCATCGCCCATTTTTCCCCTGACACCTTTTAAATGTTTTGGGTTTTTAATGAACAATGTATTTTTCTTATCCAGGTATCGCATTCCGAAATACCACATCTTTTTAACATAGATATTTAGTTCATCTTCACTTGAATTGTTTTCTCTAAGAACTTTAATTGCTGACATTGGAGTGTTCTTGTCGTTATCTAAATCAATGCTCAGAAGATGGTTTAAAATATCTTCTTCTGTTTCCTGCATCTTTAAATTTTCATTGTAGTAAGAATTTTCACCCATGAGTTCAAACTCATCAATGAACCACTTGATATCCTTTTCAGTAATCACTTCATCACTAAGAAAAATATTTACACACGCGAGCATTGTTGAAATCTGATCAACTAGCCTGGCATCAATTTTATAATTGTCATGGATGTATTTAAAAATTAAATCACGGTTTTCTAAAATCATTGGGATCATAGAAAAAACATAATTAAACATAATATTTTTATCTTTGGCGCATTCATCAAATCCAGCTTTAATTGCTTTCCATTTTTCTAATGGTTGATCTTTAGTATTTTCCAGATCGACCACGAAGAAGCGTGATGTATCAGCTTCTGATATAATATTGGTGTTAATAGAACCAAATAGTAAGCAAAGATTTGTGTTGTACTTGGCCGAGTTTCCGGTGACAGTTCCCCTAAGCTTTTTTCCTGATTCATTTTTACTCATCCTGCGCGCGAGATTCATAATTGAATCCAGCATTGAATTTTCTTTTCCATTCACTAGAGATTCTAATTCATCATGTATAAGTGATGTGGCGTTATTTTTACAGTCCTGAACAATCCCTGCTTCACTTGCGTTGGCAACGAATAATGGATTGATGCAAAGAGATTCCATGATCTTTAGAATGGAAGATTTTCCAGTTCCGGCACTTCCTCGAATCCATAAATGAAAACGCCATGGCAGTACCGAAAAAATATAGCTCTGAACGATCCACCCTGCCAAAACAATGGAGTCATTTTTATTGTAGTATGATAATGAATTGAAACTTTTCCAGAGCGTTGTAAGAAGTGCGCGGGCCTTGTCTTTATCAATCCCTTCGATCTTAGTGTCGATCTTTTTACCTTTAAGATAATGAAAATTTTGTTTTTCAATTCTTCCAAAAACAATGTCACCATTATTAAAAACAAAATTATTATGCTCTTGCCAAACACCAACACCTCTAAGTTTTTCAGGATTATATTCACCGACCTTCATTGATCGGCCCATTAAATCGTTACGCGCTTTTTTCCAGTTAACCGTGATTGTTACTTCTTCATCTTCATCTGGTTTAGATTTCTTTGGATAGTTTTTTATCCAGTAAGATTCATTTGAAATTAATCTACAGAATCCTAGTTCTGTGTGGGCCGCTGCTGCCAAAGGAATTACCTGGGAGTTTTCACTTGTAATATAGTAATACTTTCCAGTTTCCTCATCATGGCCCAAAGGCTGAATGAAAGAAAACCAGGCATCATCAATTTTAATTTGTTCCTTAACATTATCAAGGCCAACAAACTGGTGAAGGTCATTAAAATCAGTCCACTCAACAGGGGAACCAGGATTGAAGCTAGGCAAAACATAAAAACAATCTTTGTATGTTGATACGCATTTTTTAGCAGCTCTTTCACCTGCATCTTTCCCCCTACCTTGAGTATCTTTATCAGCTAGAATAATTATTTTAATTGATGGATTAATAAATCTAATCGTATTGCAAGCGTGAATTAAATTTCCAGCATCAAAGGCAACGATGACTGGAATCTTTGGATCAGCTTCTTGAATACTTGCACCGGTCGCATAGCCCTCAACCAGGTAACAGTACTCTGCTGACTTAAAACTTTTTAATGGGTGAATACCGCCTTTCTTTTTTAAACCGGTTGAATATCTCTTTGTGAAATCACCAGCGGTATCTTTAAAAATCATCTGAACGCCCACGAATTTTTCGTGATCATAGATTCCAATTAACAAAGTTCCACGAGAATCAACACGAGCAGAATAATTATTCACACCTTTATGGTTTAAATACTCATGATCAATCTCACGAGCAGCTTTATCATAAATGGGTTTCCATTTTTCAATGCATTCTTTTTGAACGCGCTGTTTTTCAAGTTCAAGCTTTACCGTATTATCTTCTGATTGTTTGATGTAGGTTTTAGAAAATTCTTTTTCTTTTTCTAGTGATTTATCGTAACTAGTCCAGATATGTTGAGTTTCACCATCTTTAAAGTCACCGAAAATAACTTTTTGATAAGGGTATTGTTTATAAACCCATTGATGGCCAACATACCACGATGATTCTTTTGTTCCGAATCGGTGAATTTTACCATCGAAGATAATTTCCTCTGGTTGAACACCGATCTTATTTAAAATATATTCAAGCACTCTATTAATTCCTTAATTCTTTGATCTAAAATTAACATCGACGAATGTGGTTCATCTTTAACGAGTATATAAATACCGCTTAAAGAATTGATCATCGACTCCCAATCTTTTTGTTCTTTAGATTGAGTATCTTTACCTATTTTATACTCAAATTCAACATGAATTAAGAATTTTTCAATTTTTATTATACCCCATGAGTCGGCCATTCCTGGTAAACCTATATGAATAGGTGTATTTCTGGCCGTGTAAAACATTCCAGTATCGCGTCTAAAAAATCTTGACTCGGGATATTTTTCAAGAAGCAACAGGTGATGTTGTTGCATTAATAAATCGTGTTTAGATGCCATTTTTTATTTATCCAATTTTTCTAACTTTTTTGCACAATCTTTGTGCATTATAAACTCATGGTCAATTCCAATGAATTTAACAACCGCATGATGATTTCCATAGAGTTTTCTTTGGCAGTCGTGACAGAATCTTAATCTTGGTTTTTGGTTTAAATATTTAACACTCAGAACTTTCAATTTTAATTCCTTTTAATATGTGAGCAATTACATCAACAGTCCAACCATTGCCGAGCATTTTATATGCCTGTGAATCTGAAACATTCATAATATAATCATCGGGTACTGTTTGAAGTCTTTTATGTTCGATCACTGATAATTTTCTAAATTTTTCACCATTTAAAATATAGTAATTTGAATGATGGTCTTTTCTGAGTGATGGCATCTTATCTCTGTCAAAAACTCCACCACGATTAAAACCATGTGGTAAATGATAGACCGGAACAAGCGTGATCGATCGATTAGAAGATTGTGCTGCTGTTAATGTATATGATTTAAAAGCTTCGCTGATTCTTTTTTCAACTATTCCTTTACCTCTTCCGCTTGATGAATAATTTATCACTTCTGATCCAGCTTCAAGAATATCTTTAATTAAAATTCCCTTATCTTCTGGTTGTGAAATTCCTGGGATGTTAGTCCAATAATATCTTTTTCTATTTTGAGCTGAAACCAATCCCGAATTAATCACAACTGGTTCAACTCCGACGTATTTAGTTATCACATCCAAGTATTCTTTTCTCATTGGAACATTTTCAAGCAACCAATACTTAGGATTAATTTCTTCTTTTAATCTAACGAATTCAAAAAATAATTTAGATCGTGGGTCTTCAAAATTTAATTGTTTACCTGCAAAACTAAAACCCTGGCAAGGTGAACCGGCCATCAGTAAATCTACATCTAAATATTCATAACCAGAAATTTTCTGACAATCACCTAGCTGAATAGTGTTTGGAAAATTATCCATAGTTACTTTAATGGCATATTTATCAACTTCACTTGCGTAGTATTTATTGACTGGGATTCCAGCTTTTTTTAAAGCTAGCTGGCCACATGACATACCATCAAAAACGCCCATTACGTTGATCATTTCACACTTCCTACATAAATTCTGCGATAAAGATCACCATAGACACCCTGACACACCGTACATTGAGAATGGTATCCATATTTCCTGTTACGGTTAGGAGAAAACCAATCTACCAGAGGTCGCCAGATGCCACATTTAGAGCATTTTTTCTCATGACCTTTGATTCCTATCCTGATATTTAAAAAAGGCTGGAATCGGTTCTGTGGTGTTATATAATTACGCGTCATTTTTAATGTCCTGGATATTGATTATTTTCTTATCAACAAGTTCCATTAATTTTTTATTTAAAAATATTGCGTAATCTTCCCATGAATCAAATACGCCTAGCTCAGTGATGATTTTATTATCCGACTGATTGATTAATTGAATCTGGTTAGCACCATTTATACCTTTAAAGTTTTTAAAATATCTGGTGGCCTGGTCTTCGTTGTCAAAAGTTATATGAATTTTATTTTTCATCCCTTCATTCCTTTGTATTCGGTTAGCCATTGCTTTGCATCTTGTGAATCTTGGTCGTCAGTACTGCACTCAAAAGAATCTATAAAAGGTACAGCTTGAGCAAGTAGCTTGTCTCGTTTTTCTATTTCTTTTTCTTGATAAACAGCTACGTCTTGCAATTGCTCAAACTGATCTCTTGAATGACCATACTGAGCATCGTAAAGTTTACTAATTTCTTCCTTCGCCTTAATCAGCTCTTCTTTGAGGGATTGAATTTCTTTCTTAAGATCACTACAATGTCTATCAAGAGAATCTAAAACATTTATATCAACTTCCTGCGCTTTCTTGCGAGCTGCGAGGTAAAAATCAATACCCATCCAAAAATCTCTTCTGTCTAAAGACTGATAGTCGTCTCGCCACAATTTTTCTTGCTCAGGTGTCATAAATAATATCCTTGGTCACAATCTTTACAATACTCCCATGATCCAAAATAAGTTTTTGATCCTTTTCTATGCCATCCGAGGACGTAGCACTTTATCCATAGTATAAATATTTTAAACAATAATTGTTTTTCTTGTTCGTTATTCATTTTCAAATTCCTCTCGAGTTATTCTAAATCCCTTGAAAAATAAAATTCCTGTCCAGAGATCTTTCGGAAATGCATGATCAAAGTGAATTCTTGCTTCTTTTATCGCAGCCTGTTTTTCTTGTTCGGGTGTCATTTTAACCATCCCATTTTTATAAAAAATAAAGATAAACATATTCCACATAAGGAACCAATGATAGGTGGAATTACATAGCAATAAACAATATATTCTGTCGTCATTATCTCACCAGCATTTTAATAATTAACGCCACAAATACAGCAGCAGAAAACAATAGTATATTCCAAACTCTTTCATGGTATTTGTTCATGGATTAATATCTCTGTATCTTAGTTTCATTTTTTAAATATAAAGGATGCTTGGGTGAACCATCTTTATTTTTTCCAAAGCAAAATGCACGTCCTTTTACTTTATCTGTATACTGGTTTCCTTTTTTTCCTGGAACACCCCATGCAAAAATTATAGGATGAATTTGATCCTCTAAAGAATTTAACCAGGGATGATTATCAAAAGATTTTTCTGCATCTGTCATTGAGTTTAATACAGAGGGGTCAGTTGATATTATCGGCCAAAGGTTATAAATAATCATTCCACCATAGTTGTTGTATTTTAATATGGTTGAAATTTTTCTTATTGTGGGATCATCTTTTGAGTCATCTGCTATTGATGGATTTAACATAATAACAATTGCTTTTCTTAAAGTATGATCCCACGTTCTTTTTAAATCATATCTATATTTTCCACATAGGGAGAATGTTGCTGATTTTTCCATTTTTTTTCTCCTTGAATATTAATCTCTATAGAACTCTTTATTAATCGCTCGTCTTTCTGTTGTCACTATCTCTGCTGAATCAATATCAATAACAATTTTAGTGTATGGATTACCTGAATCATTACAGAATTTAATTAATGGATCAGTCAGGTTTTTGAATTCCTGCTGTTTATGATCTTCCATGAAACGAAGGAAAACTGAACACCAGTTCTTTTTAGAATATAATTTTAAGTCTTTATGAGCATCTAAAAAATTCCAAAGATGTTCACAATATCTATTTTCTTCACCATCATCAACTACATAACTATGAAATCCAATTTCCTTAATAATTAAAATGTGGCCAGTAAAAACCGAATACCTTTCTTCTGCGCATGGAGTAAATTTTTTATTGCTTACAAAAACTAAATCACCAACTTTAAATTTATTCTTTTTCATCAATTTTTCCTGTTTTTTTTAATGTAATTCTTTGTGAAGTGCTCGGTGATCCAATTTTTACAAAGTCAACTGGAACCTGATTGTGTCCTATGGCCCTTAAAAATCCTGCATAATCTACAGTCTCACGGCCCTTACTGATAACCGTTTGAACCGTATAAGTTCCTCGATCCAATTTCTCATCACCAGCGATTTCAAAAATCTTTGCTTTTAGAATCTCATTACTCTGGTTTAATAATTCCATCGCGTGAATGTTACTGAAATATTGTTCAACCAGGTGATCAAGTTCTGAGTAATCTTTTTCAACTTTTCCACCAGCTCTTAAGGCCAAAACTTCATCCCAAAACTTTTTTGCTTCTTCCAAAATCTGGTGCTGAATATGTTCATTAGGATAAACATCAAAGTAATCATATTCTAATTCCACAACCACTTTATCTTTAATAATCTCACGACAGAATGCGAAGATACATTTTTTGGCACCAGTGATTAATAACTGCTGTTGAACCTGTGGCATATAATGAGCAGGTGGAACTCTCGTTCTTTTAACTTCATGAAAAGCATCCTGGCCCATGTACTTACATTCAATGATTATGGTTTCATCTTCAGTGATACCATCCAGTGACGCATGAATGGGAGTGTTATAATTAGGATTAGAAAAAATAACAGTCGGTTGCTTTGGAAACGATAAATCAGCATCGAACTCAACAAAGTTTCTGATCTTAATTTCATATTTATGGCCTTTGGCAAAAACAAAATCATTGTCTTTTTTTAGGTTTTCGTCTTTAGGAAATGGAAATGCTTTTTCTCTGAGTAAAACATTACGTTTTTTATATGGTGAAATTCCCATGATGATTGGCATCTCACTAGCACCAATTGAGTTACCACGAAATTTAAGCCATGCTTCTGTGTTCTGATCCATTTTTATTTCCTTATTCGTAACATAGAGCGCATGGCCCTGTTGATGTTGGTTGATCGCATCCCATATAGTGACACTTCATTCCTTTATAATCATGCTCAGGGCACCCTTCAATTGCAATTCTCATAGCAACAGTGGCCACTTGAACAGCTTCTTTATAAACATTTAGTTGTGATCCACCTTTTTCTTGAATATGAAGAAGGGCCTGTGCTAACTCTCCAACTTCTTCCATTAAAGCAGCGTCTAATTTTCTATTTTGAGGAAATTTAGTGGTAGCTTTTTCGTGTTCTTCTTTTAAATCTTTAATAAATTTTTCTTTATAATTCATTTTATCCCCCGATAAAAAATGGGGCCGAGTTGGGAATTGAACCCACGACATACCTTATCGCTCGGCCATAAAAAACCAGTTTGAGTGAACTGGACTTTACTGAAACACTCATTTATTTTGGCAAAATTGATAAAGCCTTCGGTCAAAGTTTTAAAAGTGTTCCCCGACAGTTACTTTTAAAATTTAAATAAAAGGAGAGTCGCAAAACTCTCCTAATTTCTCACCAACAACACTTTGCGAACCACTAAGGCCTCTAATCCATACGGTGGCGGCACTTACGTTTTCAAGACGCGTACCTAGCTGTCGGTTACCTTATAATAATTTTAAAAAATCCCTCTGCTGACAATGCAATTGCTGATATCAACAAAGGGACACATCTCAATATATTTAAAGTCCTTAGAGTGAGACTGTGATACTTTCACCACTGTCATTGTTTATTCGAGCGCTCGAAATAAACAAACTATTGAAATTTCTTTATTACTAATAATCCTGATCCAAACGGCTCAGCATAAGTGCATCTTCCATAGTCAAAATTATAATAACGATCACAATCATTATATTTTTTATACTCGATTCCTGCGATGAATCCGGCCATAAATATCATGAATGCAGAGAAAATTATTCTAATCATTTTTCTTGACTCTTTTTTGAACGATTACTTTTTTCAATTGATCTTCATTTAATTTAATTCTGCAATAAAGTTTTAAAAAACAAGGAATACATCTCTTATGAGTTCCTTTGTCACCTGTTCCAAAGCCATGATTTCTTAATCCATTTTTATAGTAACCAACCCAAGATTGGTCAACCATCATTTTAAAGTTAGTTGAGTCTTTCATACACTCAGAACAAATTCCTTTCATATCCTGAATTCTTTGTTCTTTTTCTAATTTATTTTGTTCTTTAATAATCTTTCCGAGTGTTGGCATAATTCCCTCTTTAAAAAAGCACCAGAATTTTAGGATGCTGGCACTCCATCCGCTATCACTATCAACCTGTAGGTTAACAGAAGATTGCACTCTATCGACCGTGCAAGATCGCTTCTAGCAAAAAATAAAAAGACCGACATTGTGTGATCACACCCACGACAGGTAGAACTCTCATATCGGCCCAAACTAGTTTGAACTTACTATTTTTTTAAGTCTTGTAGTAAGCAACATGACTCAAAGGCATTATTTTAAATCGGCATCCCTTCAATCACTCCGATTCAATTTACTGTTGAGAGGCCGCAGTCTCGATAGCTGAGTAACCTAACGAAGGGTTTCAAAGCGAACTATCCTATTGGCCCGATCAATAAAGTTCTTAAGTTTTATCACCTGTATTTCTACAACGATAATTCCATGAACACAGTTCATTTATTGATAATACTTTTATAATTCTTAATTTTCTCTGTCAACTTTATTTTTCTTATTTATTTTTTCTTTTAATTTCATGATCTTTAAAATTAATTTATCTTCACGACTTGCATTAATTATTTGCATGTTCCATAGGTCTGAATTAAGTTGTTTTAATTTTTCTTCATCGGTTAAATTTTTCCAGGGCTTTATTTCATCATCTTCTAAGATCATATTAATCCTTTTTATAATATTTAATATCGATCCACTGAATATCTGAGAATGGTAACCACATTTTAGTTTAAATAAACAATTCAACTTTATTTTAAGATAAATTCATATTTACTTAATTTATCGCTCTTTAGAACCAGCATTCCATATAAAAACAGTTTCCCATCCAGAGGACTTACATCTACTCTGAAATTATCAACTTTAGACTGCAATAAATTATAAGCATCATGGCTGAGTATTATTTTAGTTGGAGTGTCATAGAAAAACTGGGAATAAATATTTCTGTGTTTCCTGACTCTGTTATTAAATGTTAAAAATATCATTTTATTTTACCCTCTCTAATTTCCTTGATCAGTCTTTTTTCAAGAACATTAAAAAAGTTTGTTAATGTCGCACAGCTAACCATTTCCATTCTTCTTGATTGTTCGTATGCACAATAGCAATACCTACAGATGGGCTTACCGCCAAAGGTACTGGCCTCTAATTCCTCCAATTCAACACA
>Ga0247810_10000565_pt1 | contig 36458 bp, 30 predicted proteins | sample UWRJL119311C1_FD_179918 | JGI IMG/M metagenome (GOLD analysis project Ga0247810, IMG submission 179918) | Plant litter microbial communities from Arlington Agricultural Research Station in Wisconsin, United States - UWRJ-L119-311C-1 | ecosystem: Environmental > Terrestrial > Plant litter >... | reverse complement strand
TTATACCGACATTATTTTCAGTAATGACAGCCTTTACATGAAGGTGTACACCAATCATTACAATACGTTACCTGCTGCAACGCCGCATATGGTGTGGAGCGCAAAGCTGCAGGATCATACATCGGCGGCTCCGGCTATTGGGTATTTCGATTTTCCGAAAAAGTCGATGACCCGGAATTTTTCGTCAACCTTCAGCGGATTGACGGAATCGATCTATTACACGCTGGCCGGAGATCCGTACCCGGAAAGCGGTCAGCCGTATTTAGGGCAAACAACGGTCAACTACAGCTATTCGGCCGGTTATACTCCCGATCCGAACAAGAAAGTTATACTTGTCGTTATGACTCAACCTCTGTTTTCAGGCGGAATTCCACTTCCTGCCAACCTGAAGTACCGTTCTCGCTACGTGGTGCTGTCTTCTGACGACACAGGCTTCCTGTTCAATTACATGCATCCGGGAACTTATTATCTCTATGCGTTTTACGATAATGACGGGAATGGCACGATCAATAGCGGTGACTGGATCAGTACGGGGAATTCGACCTTTACGCTTGGCGATCAGGGAACGGTGAACGCATCGGCACAGATCAATTTAACGATTCCTTAAGCCTACCTGTAAAGCATTAGCGCTTTTTCGGATCGCAGGGCTCGGAAAGCATGTAGCCTTCCGTTGTAGTATTCATTCCATTGGTGTAGAATTCACGGCCTGTGAGTCTTCCGCATTCGTCGAACATAGCCCACCAGCCTTCGCGGTGCTGCCAGAGACTATCGGCAAGGCGCGCGTTTGCAAATTCCAAATGTGTTTTTTCATCCACTTCCTGGTCGGTGAAATTTCCTTCGAAGCTTTTAAAGGCGCAATTGCAGTACCTGCCGGTTTCTTTCAGCTGTCCGTTCGGGTAATAATAACTCCATCTTCCTATTCGCATTTCGGCAACTTCTACACTGTCGGTAACGATAAATTTATCGTAGATCTCATCCCACTGGTGACAGTAGCTGCAAAGTACTTTCGTTGCAGGGGCGAATGTTCCCGATACGAGCAGCTGACCGCAGGAATCGTAAACCTGGTACCATCCGCTTCGCACATTCAGTGAAACATCCTTTGTTTCTATGACGGCCATCTTTCCGTTGGGATGGAAGGTGGTATCTGTTCTCATCAGATTTTCCTGGGCAGCAGCTGACAGGGGAAACAAGAGAAGCAGTAAGACCATGTTTTTCATGGTGCTAATGTATTGTTTTTCCTGAATTTCGATTCCGTTGAACGATTTTACAGGAACAAAAAAAAGGCTGCTCCGGAGAACAGCCTTTTGATCAAGTTATTTATTCTTACTGAAACAAAGACGAATCTACTTTGCCGTTCACGACAACTGTTTTCACTTCTCCGTTCAATACCATTCCGCCCATGTTCATGATAGCGGTATGAGGGATCAGAATTCCGTTTACTTCTTTGTAATTGCCAAGATCCATCGAGTTTTCGATCGTTTCACCTTCTTCTGTCTGGATGGTAACCGATTTCGTTTTCAGGTAAGTATCTTTTGCAAAGTAATCGAATTGCTGCTTGTCGCCATCAGTGGAGTGGAGGACATAGTAGTCTTTTCCGTTCACTGTTTCGATGCCTTTCAGGTCGTAAGTCATTCCGCTTGCTTTGTAATTCATTTCAGGGAACAGACCTTCTGCCTTTTTCTTCGAAGCCAGCTCTTCTGCAGTCAGCTCTTTTTTACCTGTCTGCATGTTCGTTGTAGCTCCTTTCGTACCGTCGTAATAGCTGCTCACGAAAACCATTCCGCTTGCTTCCATTCTCATGTACTCTTTGTTAGGCGCTGCGTAAATATCCGTCATGGAAGCTTTCATTCCCTGAAGGTCAAATTCTGTCGTTTTCTCAACGGATTTGATCTTTTTCAGCTTTTTCACCATCGCTTTTTCGGTAGTCGTTTTTGTGACCGCGAACAGGTATTTCTGGATCAGCTGATCAGCAGTAATGTCTGCAGGTTTCATGTCGATCACTTTATTACCGAAGGCATCCAGCTTTTCGATGTTCCCATCGGTATCGAATTGTTTGATCTTCTCCAGCACATCTTCATTTCCGACAACCACGATGTTGTAGCCGCCTTTGAAGTATTTCTGAGCCATTTCGAGGATATCGTCCTTACTCACTGCTTCGAGTCGCGTCAGGTAGTTCTTGTAGTAATCTGCCGGCAATCCGTTCTGAATAATGTTCAGGGCGAAACGTGCAATAGTCTGCGGACTTTCCAGCGAGCGGGCAAAGCTTCCGGCCATGGCCGATTTGGTAAGAGCAAGCTCTTCAGGAGTTACATATCCTTCCGTAATGCGGGAAAATTCGTAAAGCAGCTGCGTGATGGCGCTGTCGGTAACGTCGTTTCTGAAATTACCTGAAGCGCTGATCCATGCTCCGTTGCGTGTAACCTGCATGTCGGAATAAGCTCCGTAAGTGTAGGCTTTATCCTCACGAAGGTTTTGCATCAGTCGTGCACCAAAAGCGCTTCCTCCGAGAATTCCGTTCATTACGGTTAATGGAAGCTGGTCTTTATCACCCGGTTTCATGTCCAGAGTGAAGGAAATGGAAATGGTAGACTGAACTGCTCCCGGTTTGTTAACGAAGATCACACGGTTCCCTTTGTTTTTCTGACCGAAACCAAGATCTGCTTTGTAAGAAGCATCGCCTTTCCACTGTCCGAAATACTGCTCTGCCAATTGCTTTGCAGCTGCTTTGGTAATATCCCCGACAATTACCAGGTAAGAACCCTGTGGTGTGAACGTACGCTTAAAATTAGCCAGAATGTCGTCGCGTGTGATAGAAGCAAGGGAAGCTTCGTCCATTACGTCGCCGTAAGGATGACCGTCGAAATTCACTTTTTTCTCAGCGTTCGAGGCCATTTCATCCGGGCTCGCTTTTGCAGACAATAAAGCCGATTCTGCCTGTTTCTTGATGCGGTCGAACTCACTTTGCGGGAAAGCTGCGTTCATGGTCACGTCTTTCATCAGACCAAGCGCTTTGTCGAGGTGTTTTGTGAGACAAGACATGTAGATCGAGTTACCGTCGGCGTTGAGTGTTGCGCCCATGTAATCGGTTTCTTTGTCGAGCTCGTCTTTTGATTTTGTCGTTGTTCCCGAAAGCACGAGCTGGCCCATCAGCTGGTTCACACCTGCTTTGGATCCTTCGATGATCGGTGTTCCACCCATTACGAGGTCGAATGATACGCGCGGAAGCTTATGGTTTTCAGAAAGCACAACGGTGATGCCGTTAGCGAGTGTGAAAACTTCGGAATCCGTAATGTTGATGACCGGTGCTTTTGCTGCGGCAGGTCTTACCGAACGGTCAATTTGCTGTCCGTATACTCCTGTTGTTACTGCCAGGAGAGCTATTGGAATGATCCACTTTTTCATGGCCGTTTCTTAATTTGCTTGTGGTAAATAATACAATATGATGCGATTTTCCTGTGTCAGGTATTTTTTTGCAACTCGCTGAATGTCTTCACGTGTAACGCTCATGTAACGCTCCATCTGGCGGTTTGTCCAGGAAGCATTGCCGAAGTACATGTAATTCTGCGCAAGGTTTTCAGCAATTCCTGCTACGGAAGAGTTGGAAGAAACAATCTGGTTCTCAAACTGGTTGCGGACTTTTTCAAATTCTTCTGTCGAGATCAATTGGTCCTGGATCAGTTTGATCTCTTCGTCGAGTGATACCTCCAGCTTGTCAACGGTTGTTCCTGCAGAAGCGATAGCTGCTACGAGTCCCAATCCCGGATCTTCCATGCCGAATGCGAAAGAGAACGCACCCACGGCCTGTTCTTTTTTCTCAACGATGTTCTTGTTCATGCGGGAGCTTGCACTACCGGACAGAACTGCGTTCAGCATTTCAAGCGCTGCAAAGTCCTTGTCAGTTTCTTTCGGGAATTTGTAACCGTAGAATACCGCAGGAAGCTGGATGTTGTCGTAAACAGTATCGCGGATAATTCCGCTGATCGGCTCCATAGTTGCTACCGGACGCGGGATCACAACTGCTTTTGCGCTGTATTCTTTCAGCAGGGCTTTCGCTTTCGGATCTTTGGAATTCATGAAATCTTTTGCATCAAATGCCGACTTAGCAACTTTGTATTTCGCCAGGAAATCGTCATCGGAAAGCGTTTCGAAATCGCGGTAAACCGTGATCGCCTGTCCTTTCGGAATGCTTCCGTAGTACTTTTCGATCCATTTTTTCGTCTCGTCGATGTTGATATCACCTGCAATAGACAACACGGCGTTCGCGGGAACGTAAAATGTGCGGTAGAAATTCACGTAATCGATCTCCTGTGCTGCATTCAGGTGCTCCATGCTCCCGATCGGCTGCCACATATAAGGGTGAACTTTATAAGCGCGCTTAAACATGTTTTCCATGAAGGTTGCGTACGGTTGATTGTCGACACGCTGACGTTTTTCTTCCTTAACGACCTCGCGCTGTGTTTCAACACCTGTCTGGTCGACCTTTGCATGCAGCAAGCGCTCGCTTTCCAGCCACAGTCCCAGCTCCAGCTGGTTGGAAGGAAGGATTTCGTAGTAATAAGTACGGTCCTGTGAAGTATTGGCATTCAGCGCTCCACCGTTCTTTTCAACCAGCTCGGAATATTCTCCGCGTTTGATGTTGGTGGATCCTTCGAAGAGCAGGTGCTCGAAGAAATGGGCAAATCCTGTTCTTTCCGGATTTTCGTTTTTCGATCCTACGTGGTACATTACTGAAACCGCTACGATAGGCGTAGCGTTCTCTTTGTGAAGGATAACGTGCATTCCGTTCGCCAGGTCATATTCTACGTATTCCACCGGTTTTTGAGCGGCGAGCGGTAAAACACTTCCGACCACGCATGCGATAAAAAGTCTTCTTTTCATGTTCTGTTCAATCAGTTTGGGCGAATGTACTAACTATTTGGCAGAGATTTGCAGGCAGGGGATTTGCGGAGGAAAACAGGGACGAAAGGTGGATTCAGCCACATAGAGTGATAGCAACTTTATTGAGTTGTTTAAGTCTTTTACTCTTCCCCGGACATTTATTTTAGTGCTTTTTGCCATTTGAGTTGAATAAAATGATTACTCATCAAACTTTAAGATAAGAATTCCGTTTAAATTCCGGTCCCATTTTTGTTTATCTTGCAGCCTATGAAAAAATGCCTTCTTCTTTTAGCGCTGTACCCCGCGACTCTTGGCGCTCAGACGTTATTTTCCTTCACGGACTTCAATAACTGGTTCCAGGTCTTCCGCGACGGCTATTTTATCCAGATCGAGCACAATGCGGTAAGCGATGTTACGATAGGTGATGAAATGGTGGCTTATGTCAACTCACAGAAAGATTTCAAGATCTACGACGGAACTTCGGCAAAGATCCTCACCAACCAGATCGTTACTTATAAAATGTCCGATCATTTGCTGGCCTGGAATCTCGGTCCCATCATTAATTACTGGGAAAACGGCAAGCCGCACAGCATTACGTCCTTCGGCGGGGAATATGCGGTTGGCGATTCGGTGATCGTTTACCAGGATACGCGTTACAATACGGTGAATGCGATCTACAAAGGCACAACCACACAGCTTTACCAGCTCACCGGCGATCTTTACATGCCGGAAGTAATCGGAGACAATATTGTTGTTTTTCGCGATAACGGGAATTTGTACAAGGTTTTCTGGAGAGGAAAGATCTATGAGCTTGGGGTCTGGAGCGGAAGCGGCGGGCAGAATTACGAGTTCGTTGCCGGAACGGATATGGTTGCATTCAATGATCCTGCTACGCGCACGTTTGCGATTTTCGAGAATGGTGAGTTCATGGATGTGGAAAGTATTTTCGTCAGTAAATATAAAGTAGGAAGAGGATTCGTCGTTTACGAAGATGTGCAGGGAAATCTGAAATACTACGGAAAAGGTGAACGAAAAGACCTGGCTTCGTTCTTCCAGTTCTGGGATGCCAAAGACGATGTAGTACTCTGGGGAGAATCGAACTCCGCTTACACGCTCTCAGGCGGTGAAAAGAAACAGGTTTGCAATTATTCACCGAAGGAATGGCTGCTGAAAAACGACGTTATCGCTTTCCGGAGTAATCTTGGCGGTGTAGCTGCTTATATCAACGGAACTCTGAAAGACATTACCACGCTTTCCAATACGGAATATGTGATCAACAACCATTCGGTATTCGTTACGCAATCCAACAGATCGGTGATCGCATGGTTCAACGGCCAGCTCTACCGCGATTGATCAAGGATAAAAAGCAAAAAGCATGGCAAACGGGAAATGTCTACCATGCTTTAATGATCATATAAAAAAATTATTTCACCTTGATATTTCCTTCGATTGAGTCGTCGAGGGTTTTCCCCATAACTGCTCCGGCCAGCATCTTGAACGAAGCTACCAGGTTTCCGTGCTTGTTATCCCAGTAATAACCATCGGTTGGAGTCACCTTAATAATGGAAATTCTCGGGTCTTCGATGCCTTCGGTGAACCAGACTTTTAAAATAGGGTTCCACAATTCCTTGATACGTGTTTTATCAGTCGAAATACTTGCTTTTCCTATCAGATAGAGAAAATCGGAATGGGCAGATCCCTGGAAATACAATTTCACTTCCGGATTTTGCGCGATTTCGGCATTCTTGTGACTGTCTTTCGGACTCAGGAACCAAAGGTTTCCGAATTCATCGATCTTTTGCGGAGACATTGGCCGCGTACCTCCTGATTCGCCTGTAGCGATTGCCGTTGAAAAGAAACAGGAAGACGATTGTTTCGCCATATCCTGTATTTTTTTTACAGCATCCTGGCTGTTGAGGTCCTCGTGATTATGTTCCGGCTGATTTTTGTTTATACTGTCCATAACTCGTGCGTTTTAAAGATGTTGATTCTAAAACGAAAGATGCGAATAGTTTCTTAACACCCTTTCGGGTTTGGGCTTTTTTAGGAATTTCGTAACCTGCCAAACACACTGGATCCTTTCCATATACTATTACGTTTAGAACGCGCGCGCATTCAACCATTCTCTTGTGTTCTTTTGTGCCTTTTGTGGTTAAAATCCATAATTCGACTAACTTTGTGTCCATTAAAGACAATCTTCATGAACAGTTGGTTTACAGTAAAAGTAAAATATACCAAGCAATTGGATAACGGAACGTTTAAACGCGTTTCAGAGCCTTATTTATTGGCGGCAATGACCTTTACAGATGCGGAAGCACGCATTTACGAAGAGTTGGGCGCTCTCATCCGCGGTGAGTTCATCGTAACGGGAATTTCCCGCACAGACATTCACGATATTTTCCATTACGAAGATTCCGATGTGTGGTACAAGTGTAAGATCTCATACGAAAGCGAAGCAGACGGAGGTGAAGATTCCAAGTCGAAAAAAGTAGCTCAGAATTTTCTGGTTTCCGCTCATTCTGTGAAAGAAGCTTACGATCGTCTGAAAGAAAGCCTCGGCGGACTGATGATCGACTTCCAGATCCCTATTATTTCTGTTTCTCCTATCGTTGACATTTTCCCGTTCGGTGACGAAGGTGAAGACCGCGCAGCCGTTGATTTCGAGAAGCAGGTGAAAAAAGAAGTGGCTGAGCACGTTCTGGGTACGAAAACAGTATTCTCTGCGTCAGGATCTGATGTGGACGAGCTGGAAGACGACGAAGACAGCGTAATCGAAGATAATTTCGGAGAAGAAGAATAAATGGAAGACTTCCTTGGTCAGGTTCGCGACGATCACCACCAGTTCGATAAAGGAAAGCTGGAGGATCATGTCGGTCATGAGCCATTTACCTTGTTTACAGCGTGGTTGAAAGAAGCCGCGGAATTACACGTTAAGGAGCCTAATGCCATGAGCGTTTCGACCGTAGACGCGCAATCGCGACCGGTTTCACGTGTGGTTTACCTGAAAGAGCTGAAGGCTGAAGGCTTTGTTTTTTATACGAATTATTCCAGTGAAAAGGGGAGAAGCATTGCTGCTAATCCGTTCGTTCACCTGTTGTTCTTCTGGCCGGAGCTCGAAAGACAGATCAGTATTTCCGGGAAAGCGCAGAAAGTGGCTCCCGAAACAAGCGATACTTACTTTCAATCCAGGCCCAGGGCCAGCAAGCTTGGAGCGTGGGCTTCCCACCAGAGTGAAGAGCTGGAAGACCGGTCGGAGCTGGAGGCAAGACTTGAAAAGCTGGCTTTGCAATTTCCCGGCGAAGTTCCAAGACCCGAACACTGGGGCGGTTATACCGTTATTCCCGATAAGATCGAGTTCTGGCAGGGAAGGCCGTCGCGTTTACACGATCGCATTGTGTTTGAAAAAACAGGTGAATCCTGGAAAATATATAGAAAAAATCCGTGAGTACGATTGAATTAAAACCCCAGATCCGGACATTGTCAAATGGCATCCGGGTGGTTTACCTGCATGCAGATTCTCCTGTTGCGCATCTTGGCGTAACGGTACTTGCCGGATCGCGCTATGAGCAAACAGATGAAGAAGGCCTGGCGCATTTCCTCGAACATTGTATTTTCAAGGGAACTGCGAAGCGGAAATCATTTCATATTCTCTCCCGCCTCGATTCTGTGGGCGGCGAGCTCAATGCGTATACGACGAAAGAAGAGATCTGCGTATATGCGTCTTTCGTTAAGAACCATCTGAACCGTTCTGCCGAATTACTGGCGGATATCGCCATTAACAGCACTTTCCCAGAGAAAGAAATAGAGAAGGAAAAGGAGATCATCCTGGACGAGCTCAATTCGTACCTCGATAATCCGAGTGAAAAGATCTTCGACGATTTCGAAGCGCTTATGTTCCCGAAACATTCGTTGGGAAACAACATTCTCGGAACTCCGGAAACCGTTCAGTCATTTGGCAAAGAACACCTGAAAAGCTATGTCGACCGGTTCTTTTTTGCAGAGAACACCGTTGTTTCCTTTGTGGGTGACATTCCGCTGGAAACAGTTGTGAAACAGCTCGAAAAGCAGTTCTCTTCCATGGGAAGCGGCAAGAAACAATTCGACCCGGCCGGTTTTTCCGATTACAACGTCTTCAGGAAACGCGTAAAGGAAGCCAATTACCAGGCCCATGTGGTGATCGGAGGAATGGCTCCGGGTCACAGCGACGAAATGCGAAGAGGAATGACGCTGCTTGTGAACGTACTTGGCGGACCGGCAATGAATTCGCGGCTTATCCTGACTGTGCGTGAAAAATATGGCTACAGCTATAACATCGACGCCAGCTACACACCTTATGCGGACATCGGCTACTGGTCTGTGTATTTTGGTACCGATCAGAAATACGTCGACAAGACACTGAAAGTCGTTTACCGCGAATTGCAGCGCATGCGCGAGGTCGAGCTCACTCCCAAGCAACTCAAACAGGCAAAAGAACAGCTGAAAGGCCATATTGCATTGTCGCTCGACAACAATTCCGGACTCATGCAGGGATTGGGGAAAAGCTTGCTGCTGTTCAACCAGATCGACACGATAGAGGAAATTTATTCAAGCATAGATCGGGTTACGTCAGAAGAGTTGCTGAAGATCGCTCAAACCTATTTCAGGCCGGAGCTGATCTCGGAGCTGATTTTCGATGTGAAGGAGCAATAACGATAATGATGAGATATGTTTTAACTGCGCTGATTCTACTAACATTGAATGGTTCCGCCCAGGCGCAAAATGATGTATTAACCCTGAACGAGCGTGCTGTTGAAAGCATGGAAAGTGGTCAACCAGATTCCGCCTATTACTACCTGTTCCAGGCAATAAAAGAAGACAGTACTTTTTATGGAACCCATTATAATCTGGGCGTTTTGAACAGGGACATGGGAAAAACAGAAGAGGCTATCATTAATTTCACAAAGACGATCAGTCTTAATGACAAAGATACAATCTCTTACATGAACAGGGGGATTATTCATGCGAAATTGCATAACTATGAACTGGCAACAGCCGATTTTATAAGGGTGACAAAGCTGGATCCTCGGAACAAGGAAGCTTTTCTGAATCTTGGGATCATAGACAATGTGCTGAGCAGATTGCCGGAATCTGAAGAAAGGTTTCTGAAATGCCTTGAATTGGATACCAATTATCACTCGGCCATGTTCGAACTGGCAAAAACGTACATCGAGCAGCAAAAATTTGACACCGCTTTTAGCTTATTGAATAAAGCTATCCTGCTTTGCGCTACGAAGCCTGAATATTTCGAATTAAGGGCTATTATGAATCAAATGAAAGGCGATAAAAAAAGCAGCTGCAAGGATATGGAAACTGCTTTTAAGCTCGGATCTGTCGATGAAGTTATTCACAGGATCTATTCAAGAGAATGTAACTGATCTTCATTCAACTGTATATTCCACATATCCTTCACCTTCTGATGTATTCCCGATGTTTACGATCGTATCCCTGGCTTTCAGCTCTCCATCCACGTAAATGGATACTTCATATTCGTCTACCGAACCAAAATTATCTTCGAAGCGTAGTCCCACTTTCGCTGCAAAAGGCTTCGAAGTAATGCTGAACTGGTGCGATCCGTCGGCAAATTGCGCCGAAACGTCTTCAATAACCATATCCTCATTTTTGTTGTTGTAGCGCACATCGATAATTTGCTCGTCGATTGGCTGAATGGTGTATTTAATAACCGTTGAAGGAGTATTCGTCTTATCATCCTTTTTGCAGGAAGAGAAGACGATCAGCAGAGCCGAAAGAGCGATAAGCATTTTCATAATGGAAACTTTAATCATGGTAAAGTACCCCAAAGTTGTTTTTTCACTAGCGCTTATTCACAACTATTAACAGGAAACGTATGTAACAAAACCAACGATCGCAGGTTGATGGAATTGAAGTTCGGGAACTTCCGAACAGGATCTTAATTGGTGAACGACGATCGTATAATGGATTCAAGTCCGCCACCCGGCGGACAATTACTGAAATCGTTCAATGAAGGGAATATCGAAGATTTTTAGCAAATAAACACTATCTCTTCAACGGCATCCCATTCCGCATTTCTTCATTTGCCAGTTTCACCAGTACATCGTTCATTGCTATATTTCCGAACAATTCCACGCGGTCTTCGATCTCGCGTCCTTTCTGAACTTCCACGCGCTCCATTTTGTTGTTCACAACACGTACAACGAACAATCCTTCGGCCGAATTCACCAGTGCGGTTTTCGGAACAACGAATGAGCTGTCCTGCGCTGTGAGCTGAAGCAGCACTTCCGCTACCATTCCGGGAAGCAGTTTCCTGGTACTGTTGTTCACGTCCATTTCCACACGCTCTGATCGCAGTCTCAGGTCCAAAGCCCCGGACAAACGCTGAATATTCGCGTCGAACAGAATTCCCGGCAATGATTTTACGGTAAATTTCATATTGTCGCCCTGTTTCAGGTAGCCGGTATACAATTCCGGAACGGCAACGGCAAGACGAAGCTTTGTCTGTTCCTGTATGGTGAACAGGGGAAGATCGGATCCTTTTCCGGCCGGACCTACATAAGCGCCGAGGTTCACATTTCTTGCTGAAACGACACCGTCGAAAGGTGCGCGGATCTCCAGGTATTCACGCATGATGCTGATCTCGCGGTAAGCCGATTGCGCAGCCCTGTATTGTGCATAGTCGGAGTTCTTTTTCGCTTCGGCCTGGTCGAGGTCGTTTTTCGAAATGGCCCCGGCGATCTTGCTCGTTTCCAGCAGGCGGTTATATGTCGCTTTACTTCCGAGGTAGATGGCTTCCTGTGATTGCAAACGCGATTCCGCACCTGCAAGCTGGGAGCTGAGCTCGGGAGCTTCCAGCACGATGAGGAGCTGACCTTTCTTTACCTGGCTTCCGATATCGACTTTCAATGCTTTTACGTAACTGCTGACTTTTGCGTAGATGTCGACCTGCTGAAAGCTGAGCAATTCTGCCGGAAGTCGCAATTCGGAAGAAAGCTTTTCTTTCTTCAGCAGAAATGTTTCGGTTACCGGCTCTTTTTCGGGGCCTGAACTCACAACAGTTTCAGATCCGCAGCTCGAAAGTGCCAGTAAGAATAGAAAGCCGAATGCCGTTTTCACTAAAGTGTTCATATGTTAATTGTGTAAAGATGAAATGTAATGTTTGCTCTCTTTGTCTTCCGGATCGAGTGAAACGGATTGTGTCGATGTTTTCCCCTGCGCCCATGCAAAGATCAGCGGAAGAATGATGAGAACGGTAAATGTAGAGAAAATCAATCCGCCGATAACGGCTCTTCCAAGCGGGGAAACCTGGTCGCCACCTTCGCCGTGACCAATTGCCATCGGCAGCATTCCTGCAATCATGGCGACACTGGTCATAATGATCGGTCGGAGTCGCAATGAAGCTGCTTCGCGGGCAGACTGGAGTGCATTTCCGTTCTTTTTGCGCAATTGTTCGGCATTTGTAACGAGCAGAACCGCATTCGCGATAGATACTCCCACCGACATGATTATTCCCATATATGATTGAAGATTCAGTGTAGAGCCCGTGATCAGCAATAGCAGCAATGCTCCCAGTACAACCGAGGGAACAGTTGTGAGAATAACCAGCGAAACCTTGAACGACTGGAAATTCGCAGAAAGCATCAGAAAGATCACAACAATCGCAACAAGCAATCCGGATTGAAGGCTGCCCATGGTTTCGGTGAGTACTTTTGTCAGTCCGATCGGCTCAATGAACAACCCGCGCGGTAATTCGCCCAGCGACCGGATGTTTTTTGCAATAGCTTCCGAAGCAGTTCCGAGATCGGTGTGGTCGGTATTTGCCGTGATCGAAATGTAGGGCATAGCTCCGAGGTTGTCGTTTTCACCATGCGTGAAGCCCGGGGTAATTGTTGCTACATCGCTCAAAACGGGACGTGTGGCATTCTTCAGCAGGGGAATTTCTCCGATATCCGTTTCGCTTTTCATTTTGTTGAGCGGAACCTGTACCTGCACACTGTACGACAGGCCTACCCGTTCATCAATCCACGTGTTTTTGTCGGTATACCTCGAAGAAGATGTAGAAGCGATCAGTGACCTGGAAACATCGTTCATGTCAACACCCAGTTGTGACGCGTGTGTGCGGTCGATGTCGATGTTCAGCGCCGGGTACTTAATCGGCTGGGCGATCTGGATATCGCGCAGGTAGGAGATTTTTTCCAGTTTGGCGATCAGCTTGTTGGCATATTCCTCGTTCAGCTTTTTGCTCTTGCCGGCAATCCGGATCTCGATAGGAGTGGGCGAGCCCTGGCTCAGTACCTTATCCGTGAGCTCAATCGGCTCGAAAGATAATTTAGAATCCGGCAGTACTTTGTGTATGCGTTTCCTGACTTCGTCCTTAAAGGTTTCCATGTCGGCATGATAGTCTTTCAGAGCGATCTGGAAAACGGCTTCATGCGGTCCGGCAGTAAAGGTATAGATCGGTGAAACAGAGAAGAGGGAAGGGTGTTGTCCGACATAAACCGAAGAAATGGCAACATGCTCTTTTCCAACCATGGACTCGATCTCGTTCAGCACTTTAATGGCTTCTTCTTCGGTGCGCTCGATCCTTGTTCCAACCGGGGCGCGTAAACGCATCTGGAACTGGCTCGAGTTCACTTTAGGGAAAACGTCCTGACCGATCACATTCAGCAACAGGAAAGCCGTTCCTGTTATCAGGAGCAAATAGAAGATCGTAACAGGCTTTCTGAAAACGAAAAGTCGGTCGAGGAAACGCATGAACCGGTTCCGGAATTTTTCAAACCGGCCGATCTTGCCGTCGTTATCGAGGTCTTCGCGCTGAACAATTACTTTTCGTTGCTCGAAGGTGTCATTTTCAGATTCGGCAGTAAGTCCAGAAGCATTGAATTCTGCCTCGTCGTCGGTGATCGTTTCATCGTGTGCTTTTTTCGGATGTTCTTTCATGAACCAGTTGGCCATTACAGGAACGAATGTCTGGGACAGAAGAAAGGAAATGATCATAGAGAAGCCGATAGCCAGTGCCAGCGGAAGGAACAGCGCGCCGGGAATTCCCGTCATGGTGAACGCCGGTGCAAAAACCGCCAGGATACAAAGCAGTATAAGCAGCTTCGGAAGCGCGATTTCCTTACAGGCATCCCAGATAGCAAGTGCCTTGGGTTTTCCCATGTCGAGGTGCTGGTGAATATTCTCTATCGTAACGGTACTTTCATCTACGAGGATCCCGATTGCCAGCGCCAGTCCGCTCAACGACATGAGGTTGATGGTCTGCCCGAACAATTTCAGGAACATGACCCCGGAAATGATAGAAATAGGAATGGTGAGGATCACGATTAGTGCCGCGCGCCGGTCGCCAAGAAAGAGAAGGACCATTAATCCGGTTAAGACCGCACCGATGATTCCTTCGGTTACGAGGCTCTTTACGGAATTGATCACGTAGACCGACTGGTCAAACTCATACGAAAGACTCACATCTTCCGGAAGCGTGCTCTGGATCTTCGGCAATTCGGCTTTCAATCGCTGAACAACTTCCCAGGTCGACGCATCACCGGCTTTGGCAATGCTCACATAGACTGAGCGTTTACCGTTCACGAGCGCATAACCGGCCGTGATATCGGCTCCGTCCTTTACAGTTGCCACATCACCGAGCAGCAGATTCTGAACACCGCCTTTAAACAATGGGATCTTCTCGAAATCTTTGATCTCTTTAATGGTGTTGTTGGTCGGAGTGATGTAATTCTTATCGCCGATGCGAACATTTCCGGAAGGAGCTGTCTGGTTGTTGATGCGAATGGCTTCCACGATCTGATCGGGAGTGAGGTTGTGCGAGCGCAGAAGGTCCGGATCGACGTTTACTTCGATGGTGCGCGGACTTCCCCCGAATGGCGGAGGAGAAAGCAAGCCCGGAATGGAAGTGAAGGAAGCGCGGACGTAAACGTTAGCAAGATCCTGCAGCTCGTTGTTGGAGCGTGTTTTACTGCTCAGGACCAATTGCCCCACAGGCAGGGAAGAAGCATCGAAGCGAATAATGAACGGTGGCTGAGACCCCGGGGGAAACGCGGCTTGTATCCTGTTGGAAAGCGCGCTGAGCTCGGCTGCAGCCTGCGCCATGTTCGTATTCTCGTAATAGGTGACCTTCATCAGTGTTAATCCCTGGATGTTCTTGGTCTCGATGGATTTTACGCCATTGGCGAACAGCATCACGTTCACGTAATTCTTGGCGAAATACGATTCCATCTGATCGGGAGTGTAGCCACCGAACGGATGCGCCAGGTAAATTACCGGCAGGTTCATTTTGGGAAGAATGTCGACCTTGACATCCCTGACGGCGCTGATCCCGAAAAAGAAGAGTCCGGCAACGAGTACTAAAATGGAGATCGGTTTGCGGAGCGCGAAACGGATTAAGTTCATCTGCTAAAAATTAAAATGCCTGTAGGAAAGAATCGAAATTGCCTGTAGCGGCCACTTTCAGCAAGAAAGCCTGCCAGACGTTGGTAAAAGCAATATCGCGATCTGTTTCCGCGCGATTGAGTGTATACAATGTTTGTGTCAGCTCAACGATGGTCGTTAAGCCGTTCTCGTACAAAGCCGAGCGCTGAAGGTAAGCCTGCTGAGCTGCATTTACCTGTATAGGAGCTTCCTCGTAATTGGCCAGGGAATAACTGATCTTTGTATTGGCAGCATCGAGCTGAGCCTTGAACTGCTGATCGACCAGCTCGTAATCTTCCTGCATGGCCTGTGAAATAAAATGCTGGGCGCTGGTTTGCCGGCTTACAATAAAAAGAGAAGTCAGGTTCCAGCTTGCTCCAACGCCAAACAGATAGTTTTGCCGGTTGGGAGTAATGCCATCCGCATAATTATGAGTGAACGAGGTTTGATCTACAGCATAATTCGAATTGAAGCCCGAAGCTCGCGTCTGGTAAACGCCGAACAGGGAGAATTTAGGGAAGTAATTTCTCCGGAACAGGTCTTCCTGCTGCGTACTGTAATCGACGCGGCTTTTGTAATACTGCAGAACCGGGTGCAGCGAATCGTTTTCAGAAGGAAGGTTTGCGAGCGCTTTCGGAATTCGCACAACAAAAGAGGTGTCGAGCGTATAATTATGAGGCTCAACGCCCATCAGAACAGTGAGCTTGTTGTTCTGCTCTTTTACTAGGTCTCTGGATTGATTGACGAGCATGCGTGCTTTGGAAACTTCCGCTGCTGCCAGTGACGAGTCAACTCCGGCTATCAATCCGTTCTGTGCCCTTGCAACTGCGGTACTCTGAAAAACGAGCGCCCGGCTCAGGTTTCGTTCCTGCGATGCTTCCAGCCGCTGACTGGCCAGTAAGTTTAAGTAAGCAGCCGTTATTCTGATCTTCAGCTGAAACTTTTCCTGCTCGAGATCGCTCTGATAACGTGCGGTATCTGCCGCTGCCAGGCCAATTCGCTGTCTGGTTCTGCCGAAGGTGAAAAAGTCCCAGTTAAAATTCACCAGGTACAAAGCTCCGAAAGCTGCATTCCAGTTCTGTTCCGGTAAGGGAAGTCCGGAAGAAGCCACGCCAAATCCACCGAAACCGTAGAGCGGTCCGTTTTGTCCGTTGACCGTTCCGTAGTCCTGCTGAGCCGCAAGGGTGAGACTCGGTAAATACTCGCGTTTGGTTTGTTTCAGGTATTCCTGCGAGGCGCCCAGGTATGCATGCTTTGACTGGATACCTGAGTAATTCGCCAGGCCGGAATTAACAGCATCTTCCAATGATAAAGTCTGAGAAAATACAGATGCTGTGAAAAACAGAAAAAGGAAAACCACTAATCCTTTGTATACGTTGTATGTTCTGTTCATTTTAATGTACGCTAATTTGTGCTGCGAAGGAACCGGTTTATTTTAACTTATTACCGGGGTAAATGATGTGTTGCATTGGTAAATGACGTAATGAATTGGTCATTTATTTGAGCGATTCTCACGGATTAGTTCTTAGTTTGCAGCATGGGAATCAGTCAGATGAGAATGAAGTTGAGCCGTATTATAGAAAACAGCCTCTGGCAGGAACTTTTTGTCCTGGTGTTTTCTTTTATGCTCTTCACTTTAAATGACTGGGTGTTAATCGGTTCCTGGCACAGCGTCTGGAAAGCGCTTTGTTACTTCCTGATCCTCTACGCTCACGCCCAGGTGAACCGTTTCTTCCTGCTTCCCATCCTTTTTCAAAAATACAAACCGCTGGTATATGTACTGCTGAGCATTTTACTGGCAGTGGTGTTTTCGGTTTTTCTCTACGAGATCTCAACCAAATGGCTTTACAAGGATTGTTTCCTGTTCAAGTCGGAACGGCAGAAAAGCTACATTTTTCAGCTGGCAACACTGGTGGCGTCATTTATCTGCGTGATCGGGCCCATCCTTTTGCTGAAGTTTTACCGGGAAGAAAAACAAAAATCCCGCGAGGTACTGCTGTTCAAAGAAACACAGCTCAATTCCCTGCGCGATCAGCTGAATCCGCATTTTCTCTTCAATACCTTCAATACGCTTTACGGGATCAGTCTCGAATACCCGGAAAGAACGCCCGAGCTGATCATGAAAGTCTCCCAGCTCATGCGCTACCAGCTGGAAAGCAGCTCGAAGTCTGAAGTGACCCTGGAAGATGAGATCGATTTCATAGACAGCTACATTCAGCTTGAAAAAGAGCGCATCGGTTACAGGTGCGATATTCGCTACGAAGCGCAGACAGAAGCCGCCGGAGCGTATAAAATTGCGCCTATGCTGCTGATAACGTTCGTGGAAAATGCTTTCAAGCACGGAACCTGCGCCATTGAGAATTGTTATGTGCACATCGAAGTGAAGGTCGAAGATGCTAAGCTGAAGCTGAATATCGTTAATTCCATTCCTGTCAAAAAACCGAAAGTGGTTTCCACAAAAATAGGTCTGAAGAACACCATCGAGCGGATAGAGATCCTCTATCCTGGGAAACACCAGCTGATGGTCGACGCGCAGGAAAGTACTTATTCGGTTAACCTCGAAATTGAGCTGTTATGAGTTCCGGAAAGCTGAAAAAATGTATTATCATTGACGATGAGCCCGCCGCGCATTATGTGTTGGTGAATTATATCCGGCAGGACAGCCGCCTGGAGCTGGTGGGACAGTTTTACAATGGGATCGAAGCATTGAGCTTCCTGCGTGAAAATGAGGTGGACCTGCTTTTCCTGGACATCGATATGCCGGAGATCACGGGAATCGAGCTGCTGAAAATGCTGCCGCAGCATCCTACAACGATCTTAACGACCGCCTATTCTGAATTTGCGCTGGAAAGCTATGATTACGGCGTGCTCGATTATTTGCTGAAGCCGATTTATCTTCCGCGTTTTCTGAAAGCTGTGAACCGTTTCTTCGACGCTTCGCCGGTGGAAGAGAAGCTGCTGCCGGTGACCAATATCGGGATCAAGGTAGACGGCAACCAGGTCGATCTGGATCTGAATGATTTCCTCTACGCACAAAGCCTGGGTAATTACGTGAGGATCTTTACGAGTGAACGGAATTACGTGGCTTCGATGACAACAAACGAGCTGGAAAAATCATTGCCGGCCGCAGATTTCATGAGGATCCATAAATCGTTCATCGTTTCGCTGTCGAAAATAGCAGAGGTCGGAAGAGAGCATGTGCTGATCGGAAACACGAATATTCCCGTGGGAATTACCTACAAAAGAGAATTGCAGGAGCGGATGAGGGATTAATCTAACACCTCCTGGCGTCCTAACATCTTAAATCTTGAAATCTTACTATCCTGCTATCCTGAAATCCAACATAAAAAAAGGGATGACCTGCATTTTCCAGATCACCCCCGATTCACTTATATATGTGAGTTGAGCTTACAAACCAAATGCAACACCTACACGCAAACCGAAGTTATTGTTAGTGTGTGCAAGGTCGTCGATTTCAAGGAAACCGTAGTAATAGTAAAGGTCTGTGTTCAGCCATACGCGCTCACCTAATTTTAGGTTAAAGCCCAAAGAAGCCTGTCCGCCAAGGTCGAGTGTTTTGTAATTCTCGGAGTCGGAAAGATTTGGATTAGCTGCACCTGTTTCTTTGTCAAGATCGTCGTCGATCAGGAACCCGAAAGATGGTCCTACTGTGATTTTCGGACGGAAGTTGTTTTGCACGTCTCCAAAGAAATAAGCAAATTTCAAAGGAATACGCAGGTAAGTCAGATCCACATCGATCTCGGATCCCTGGTTTGTTTTGAAATTTCCACCTTCAGCAGAATAAAGAATGTCTCCGGAAATCCCGATGTGCTCCCATTTGCTGTAGTTCATTGTAACACCGGCATTCCATGATGGTTTGAAATACTCATCGTATCCGACGTTTACAATTCTTGAATGCCCGAAACCTACTGCCGGTCCGATCGTAAATGTTTGTCTTATCTCTTCGTTTTGTCCGAAGCTGGTAGTAGCAGTGAATAATGTTAACAAAGCTACAGCCGTCATGTAAATCCTTTTCATAATTATTGGTTTTCGTTCGTTTGTTTTGGAAAAGTAGGTAATCGTAGAACAGCGGTACAACGCGAAACTCTTAAAAAACTGTAACTCCCGCCGTACGTTGGGAATCGTTAACTTTCATTAGTAGAAATTGGGAAAAATCCTCCGGTCTTTAAGGAATTTTAAGAAGTTTGGTACGCGTTGAAGAAGGTGTGTTCTATTAATATTTCCTGTCTCGCCAGTCTCAGTCAATTTCGCGCATGCCACCATGTTTTTGTTACCGGACGGAATGGAATTGCAAGCTTCCTGAAACACACTGCAGAGTTGTTGAAGGCAATTTCAGAGCTGCTGAACAGAATTGCAAGCTTCCTGACACGTATTTCAGAATGGTCGGAGTCGGTTTCAGAGCCGCCAAACGACACTTCTGAGTTAATGCCTTATCAGATTACCGGCAGGAACGGGATTTCGGAGTTTCTGAACCAGATTTCCGACTTGCTGATCAACATTTCAGAGTTGCTGATGTGGATTTCAAACTTGCTAAACGATGATTCATTCTTCCTTTTGGGTTTTCGGACTTGCTGAACGACATTTGAGCGTTGCTGAATCACACTTCAGGCTTGCTGCTTTATCCGACTACCAGCGGGAACGGAATTTCAAACCTCCTGTCCGGTCAAGGCTGCTGGCGAAATCTATCACATAGCATGTCAAACGATCTCTTGTGTTCTTTTGTCTCTTTTGCGGTAAAAAAGTATCTTTAATCTCCGGATAATAATGCCCGGGTTTCAATTCGCAGCAGATGGATTTCAATACATACATGGAGCTTTTTAATTCTATTTTAAACAACCCTTCACCGAAAGCTCCTTACGACAATCCCGATTACCACAATTATACAAAGCTGAATCATTCCCGATCAAAACGCTGGCTGAAGCATGGCAGGCTCACCGAAGAAATGGTTCGTACGCTGAAAGCTGTTCGATCTCCGCAGCATTGGACGATCATTACGGAACCGTGGTGTGGCGATGCTTCGCACATCGTTCCTTTCCTGCACATGATGACGCTGGAAAATACGCTTATAACAGTAGAGTACCAGTTGCGGGATTCGGAGCCATTCCTGATCAATAATTACCTGACAAATGGCGGTAAATCGATTCCAAAGCTGATCGTCCGGAACGAAGCCGGCGAAGATCTGATCGTCTGGGGGCCGCGTCCGGCACAATGCCAGATCCTTTATAATGGACTTCTTGCTGAAAAAGCGCCTTTTGAAACGATCAAGGTAGAGCTTCAGAAATGGTACAACGACAATGACGGGAAAGATCTGCAACTGGAGATCGAATCCCTGCTTAAAGCACATTGATCACTTAATCCTTTTTCAGACGGAGATCGACTCCGTGAAACTCTTTTGTGAGCTCGATGTAAGCATCTGTATAAGAGCCATTCTCATTGCGAACGGTGAAGTTGCTGCTGGTTACCGGGATAGTGGTTTTTCCGAATTCCATTACGGAGCGTACGGTTTTCCCCGGCTTTCCTTCAATGGAAATAAGCGTCTGTAAAAAGAGTCCTGCTTTTGCGGCGGTTTTGCAATTATTTTCCGTACTGTCAGCAGGCAGGATGATCCACAGCTTTCCGGAAGGTTTCAGCAATCCGGATGAAACGGTGAACAGTTCTTCGAAAGACAATTCATTGGTATGCCTTGCCAGGTTCCGCTCAGCGTTGCTGCTTTGCGAGCTGTTTTCGAAAAAGGGCGGATTGGTAATAATGCCGTCAAACAGCTTTCCGGGATTAAAGCTCCGGATGTCGGTGTGAACAAGATCAATCTTTGTAGTGAAAGGATTTTTTTCGAGATTTTCCCTGGCATCTTCGAAAGCCAGATCGTCCATCTCAACAGCCGTTAGTGTTTCCGGGTTGAATCGCTGAGCGATCATTAAAGCCAGAACGCCGGTTCCGGTACCAATATCGAGCAGGGCAGAAGCGCCTTCAAAATTGCAGAGCGCTCCCAGCAACATGGAATCGGTGCCTACTTTCATAGCAGCCTGCGTTTGCCGGATGGAAAAATGTTTGAACCCGAAAGGCTTCATTTGTTACGTCTTAAAATCACGACATATACACGGCGATCAGTCCTTCAGGTGCAGAGATGTGAAGTGTTTTCGATTCGCGGTCAACTTTCTGAACAAGTCCGTTTACAAAAGGAACCAGGATTTCTTTTTCTCCGTTCATGATCTGCAGCAGCGGATTCACCGAAAGGTCGATCACCTGCTCAAGTGTTCCTACCGGACCATACAGCGAATCGACGACCTGGAAGCCGATAACTTCATGATCATAAAAATGCATATCGTCCAGCTCCGGAAGTAAGGTTAGCGGCAGGTAGCAGCTTTTTCTGAGCAGCACGCGCGCGTCGTTTTCCGAGTCAACGCCCTCGAGCTTCACTGCTGCGAAGCCTTTTTGTTTCAGCTGGAAAGATTCAACGAAAAATGGAGTAAGCGTACCGTTGATCTCAATGAAGAAAGCATCTAACGAAGCGTAATCTTCCGGATTGGTAACGTCTAAAAACAGCGAAACTTCACCTTTAAATCCGTGAAGTTTCGCAATATATCCAAGTTGAAAGCAATCTGATTGCTCCATATCAACTTAATTTTAATGATTATTTTTCCTCGTCAGCTGGTGCTTCAGCAGCAGGAGTTTCTTCAGCAGCTGGTGCTTCAGTTGTTTCTTCGGCTACAGGAGCTTCAGTTGTATCCTCAGCAGTTTCAGTTGCCTCTTCAGCTGCAGGAGCTTCTTCTTCAACTACCTCCGGCTCAGGAGTATTTTTAGCTTCGATTGCTTTAGCACGCGCTTCATTAGCGTCTGCTTCTGCTTTAGCGCGAGCTGCTTTATCAGAATCAGCCGATTTAGCCAATCCGTCTTTTTTAGCGTCTACTTTGTTAGCTTTTTCAGCTTCCCATGCAGCGAACTTCGTCTCTACCTGCTCAGCAGTCAATGCTCCTTTTTTAACACCGTTCAACAAGTGATTTTTGAACAAAATCCCTTTGTATGAAAGGATAGCACGAGCAGTCTCTGACATTTCAGCTCCTGTTTGAACCCAGCTCAATGTGCTGTCAAAATTGATCTCAATTGTTGCAGGGTTCGTGTTAGGATTGTAAATACCCAACTTCTCGATGAATTTACCGTCGCGTTTTGCGCGGGAATCTGCCACTACAAGGTGAAAAACTGGTTTCCCTTTTTTACCGTGACGTTGTAATCTGATGCGTGTTGCCATACTTTTTTATTACCCGGGGTACGAAACCCCTATTAATAATGAATTATTTAAGGCTGCAAAGATAGTCTCTTTCTGCAAATAAACAAGAAAGGCGGACAATAATAGTCCGCCTTCCCTATAAACCAATATTAAAACTTCTTTTACAGCTGGAATTTCAGACCAACGTTCAGGAAGATACCTCCGTAGTTGCTGTTGATTCTCAGCCTGTCCTCTGCCTGATCCTGGTTGGCGGTAGGTCCGGTGTTCGAATTGTTATCGAGCTTGTCAACATAGTTGATCTCTTTGTTGTAAGTCGACAAATTCGCCATCACATCCGTTCCGTTGGAAGAATAATCGGTCACCGTTGTTTTGTTAGCGCTTACACGAAGACTAACTGCGGAAACTTCAGCGAAGAATCCGAGACGCTCGCCAAGTCCGAGGTTAAATCCGATAGCTCCGGTGTATCCCAAAGTCATCTGACCTACTGTTTCACTGCGTGATGAGCTTGCCGTATTCGGTCCCTGGTAGCCGGTGTTCTCGATTTCCTGCACAGTCTGACCTACCGCAGGGATAACGAGTCCCGCTTTTGCGTAAATGTTCAGTTTTTCTCCGGATGATCTGATGACCAGTGAAGGCATCAGACGGAACTGGCTTGAATGTGCATTGGCAGTAAGCTCTCCGAAAGGCGAAGTCACTTTTGTTACTTCCACTTTTGATCCCATGAAATAGTTAAGCCCCAGTTCGGCACCAACGTGCTCTCCGAACCAGAATCCAGGTGTTAACCCAAGGTTCAGTCCGCCACCAAGCGATCCGTAAATGTTTTCAGTAGATGTTCCAGAAGCGGATGAGTTTGTAATCGTACCGAGCACCTGTTTTGGCCCGCCGATTCCGTAACCTGCGTTGATTCCAACATAGAACTGGGCGCTTGCAGAAATGGTAACGGTAATCGTAGCTACCGTAAGTAATAATTTTTTCATACCTGTAGTTTATCGTTTATAGTTGGTACAATCTACGGGTATTGAATTAATTATGCAAGCATAATATAAATGTTCTTTTAAGAAATTATAACATTTATGTTTAATTGACTGTAAGACAGTTGATTTGTACTAACAGTATTTCCATCGTCGCGGGGGAAGAAAACAAAAAAGTTCTGTCACAATTGTTCGTCCGGAACTTCTCCTTTGGTACAACGATCATGACAGAACATTCTCTTTCGTGTCTTATAAGTGGGTTTCCGAAAATTATGCCGGAACTTTATATGGTTTTTCGCGGCTCCACAAACGGTGCTGTGCAACTGCTTTGATGAAAGCTCCCGGCTCCTGGTCGATGAGTACAGCTTCATCCGGAATGATGTAAGTAACATCCAGGAATTCGACTCCTTCAGTGTCTGCTGCTATTGCTTTGCAGTGCTTGAAAGCCTCGTTTACAAAATGAATAGCATCCGGTTCGTCTTTCAGGGAATTAACGCTTGCTGCTCCGCCCGGAATGTAAACGGCATCGAATAATACGGATGCTGTCGTCAGAAACGTTTCATTCACTTTTACTTGTTTTCCTGCTTCGTCGGTAATCATTCCTCCGTGTGTAGCTACAATTTTTGCCTGTGCACCTTCTTTCTCCAATGCTGCTTTCATAGCCGAAAGCTCTTTTCCGTTTACGCCATCTGTTGCGAGAATAGCGATCTGGCGCGACTTCACGGTGTCTTTTACCGTATTCTCCATACTTAACGCTGCGGATTTTTTAACAGCGTTCTTAATAGGAGTCGGCTCGTATTTCTCCGGATCGGCATCTGCCGGAACTCCCTTGTTCATTGGTTTTTCCGGTTGTTCCGGAACAGGCATTCCCAATCCGGCGGCTACTTTTTTCGCTAAGTCTTTATCTACCTGGCTCAGTACTCCAAGCATTCGTGTGCGGATAGCATCGCGTTCCAGTTTGCCCAGCTCAAATGTGAGAGCGCTGATGATATGGTTCTGCTCAACCTTCGACTGGCTGTCATAAAAAAGCTTTGCCTGGCTGAAATGATCGGAGAAACTGGCGCTGCGGTCGCGGATCTTTTTAGCATCGACACGTTCCTGGTGAGAAGTAAAGCCTCCTTCGGCTGCTTTTGCCTGGAACGGACAACCACCGCTGATCGTGTTGGGATCGTAGCTGGTTTTTGCCGTATTGATCGTTTGACGCATGTGTCCGTCGCGCTGATTATTGTGAACAGGTGCAATCGGACGGTTAATAGGAATTTCGTGAAAATTCGGGCTCCCCAGGCGGGAAAGCTGCGTGTCGGTATACGAGAACAGCCTTCCCTGGAGTAAAGGATCGTTGGAGAAATCAATTCCCGGAACAATATGCCCCGGGTGGAAAGCGACCTGCTCTGTTTCAGCAAAGAAGTTGTCCGGATTTCTGTTTAAGGTCATCTTGCCGATCAGCTGAACGGGAACCAGCTCTTCCGGGATCAGTTTTGTAGGATCCAGCAGATCGAAGTCGTATTTGAACTCGTCTTCTTCGGGAACGATCTGAACACCGAGCTCCCATTCGGGGAATGCCCCGTTCTCGATGGCTTCCCAAAGATCGCGGCGGTGAAAGTCGGCATCTTTTCCGGAGATATTCTGAGCTTCGTCCCAGGCTACGGAATGAACACCTAATAAAGGTTTCCAATGAAATTTAACAAAGGACGATTTCCCCTGCTCGTTGATCAGGCGGAAAGTGTGAACGCCAAATCCTTCCATCATGCGCAAACTGCGTGGAATGGCGCGGTCAGACATGGCCCACATGATCATGTGCGTTGATTCGGGCATGAGGGAAATGAAATCCCAGAAAGTATCGTGAGCCGAAGCTGCCTGCGGAATTTCATTATGAGGCTCGGGCTTTACGGCGTGGATCAGGTCCGGAAATTTCATGGCATCCTGGATGAAGAAAACAGGCATGTTGTTTCCTACGAGGTCATAGTTTCCTTCTTCGGTATAAAATTTTACGGAGAAACCGCGAACATCGCGTGCAAGATCTGTTGATCCGCGTGAGCCGGCGACTGTTGAAAAGCGACAGAATACAGGTGTTTTGCGGCTGGTGTCGTTCAGGAAACCGGCTTTTGTATGTGCTGTCAAAGGCTCGTAAAGCTCAAAGAAGCCGTGAGCAGCCGAGCCACGTGCGTGAACGATCCGCTCAGGGATCCGCTCGTGATCAAAATGGGTGATCTTTTCCCGGAGAATAAAATCTTCGAGTAAAGTGGCGCCTCTTTCGCCTGCTTTCAGGGAATTCTGGTTGTCGTTGATACGAACTCCGTGGTTGGTAGTCAGAAATTCTTCATTTCCGTTTTCCCTGTTCACGTTCAGTTCATCGATCTTGGCGTTGTTGGGAGCCGTGTTGTCTGGCTGCTTATCGTTACCGGGCGTATTTTTTTTGCTCATCGTCTGGGTTTTTGGATTCGGGAGCAAATTACACCTGAAAGAAGAGCGCTGGTCTTAAAATAGCTTAAAAGGTGGGATTGGGAGAATAGGGAATAAGTAGGGAATGGGGAATGGGATCCGAAGCAGATCTTCTTTCGTCGGTCGCTTCGGATCAGGAATCGAAGCAGTCCTTCAGTTGGCGGACGTTTCGGATTGTGTGAGTAAGTTGTTCAAAATCCTGTTTGTTGTTCACTGCTTTTCTCCTGGGCTATCAATTATCTTTGCGGCATGAACGAACAACTGGTAAACGAAGTACGGCAGATCGTAGAGGAACAATTCAAGGAACACGGTGCGGATCATGATTTCGATCACATCCTGCGGGTATATAACATGGCCATGTACCTGCAATCGGAAGAAGGTGGAGACGCTGATGTAATTGCCTGCGCGGCGCTGCTGCACGATATTTCCGATCACAAGCTCAACGGCGGCAAAATGAATGACGGAGGAAGGGTGACGAGGGAGATTCTCCGGAAGCTCGGTCAGCCGGAGGCTTTTGCTGATACGGTTGCTAAAATCGTCGACGGTGTTTCTTTCAAAGGCTCTTCGGTGGAAGACGATGTTTTCAGCCTGGAAGTTCAGATCGTTCGCGACGCAGATCGCCTGGATGCGATGGGAGCTATCGGTATTGCCCGCGCGTTCCATTTCGGAGGCAGCCGCAATCGACCGTTCTTCCTGCCGGATGTTGCTCCGAAAGACCATCAGTCATTTGAAGAATATGCCGCAGATAAAAGCCATACGATCAATCATTTTCACGAAAAGCTGTTATTGCTTCAGAACAGGCTTCACACGAAAACAGCTCAGAAAGTTGGTCAGAAGCGGCACGACCTGATGCAGGATTTTGTGAATCAGTTCTACGCCGACTGGAATTTCATGGCGTAATCTGTCTTGGCAACATAACTTCAGTTTTTCAGAGCAGCCAGCTCGTCATACGCATGTATGGTGATCGTGCTTCCAGCAATGCTGATGTAATGCTCGTCTTTGAAATCGCTGAGCGTGCGGATCACTGTTTCGGTTGCCGTGCCTGCAAGATTGGCGAGGTCTTCCCGTGAGATGTTCATGCTGAATTCCTGTTCGTCTTCTCTTTTATATGTATCGGCCAGTTTGATGAGCGCTTCGGCAACGCGTTTCCTCACAGAATTGTAGGCCAGCTGCAGTAGTTGTTCCTGTTTCTCCAGCAAGTTGTCAGACAGGATCCCGATGAACTTGCGGGCAATTTCTGCGTTGCTGTGAATAAGTGCGAAGAAATCTTCTTTCGGGATCATCCGGATCTCGGAGTCTTCCAGCGCTGCGGCAGAGTAGGTGTAAGGCTCTTCTTTCAGCAGGGATAAAAACCCGAAGAATTCCCCGTCTTTGTGCAGCGCGGTGATCAGCTCTTTTCCCTGTTCGTTTTTGCGGAACACTTTCACTTTTCCTTTATTCAGAAAGTAAATGCCTTTCGGATAGCTGCCTTCGCGGAAAATGACATCTTTTCGACTGTAAATTCTTATATCCCGTTCTTCGGAAAGTTGTTCCAGGGATTGGATTCCCTTTGCTTCTTCCAGGAAATGGTCGATCCCGGCTATGTCCCGGGTGAATTCCCGTTTGATTGCGGCGTTCTTTTTCAGCCGGACCTCGATTGCGCTCAGGAGCTCGACGTCGTCGAATGGCTTGGTCAGGTAATCGTCGGCGCCCATTTCCATTCCTTTCCGGAAATCGCTGCGTTCTGCTTTGGCAGTCAGGAAAATGAACGGAATACCGGCGGTTGATTCGTTTTTGGATAACAGGTGAAGCACGCCGTGTCCGTCAAGCACCGGCATCATGATATCGCAGATGATCAGGTCGGGTAACTCAGTTTGCGCCAGCTGGACGCCAATCTTTCCGTTTTCAGCTGTGAGCACGTCGTATTGGGCCAGTGCCAGTATTTCTGCGGTATTCTCGCGAACGTCGGCATTGTCTTCGATGAGCAGGATTTTCTTCATGATCGCTGGTAAGTCTATAATTGCTGCGTAAGTAAAATCGTTACCTGCGTTCCCTCGTTCTCTTTGCTGTCGATCCGGATAGAGCCGTTCATCAGCTCAAGGTACCTGGAAATGATCGTAAGCCCCAGGCCGGTTCCCTGTATATTCGAAGCATTGCGGCCTCTGAAAAATCGTTCGAACAGGTGTTTCTGGTCCTGCTTTGAAATGCCGATCCCGTTATCTTTTACGCGGATAATGATCGTTGTCTCGGTAACGTTTGTTTCTACCTCGATGCGGCCTCCTTCCGGAGAAAACTTAATGGCGTTCGACAACAAATTGAAGAGAATGTTCTTCAGCAGCTTCGGATCGAGGAGCACCAGCTCGCTTCCGCTGTGGGACGGAACGATGGATTGTTTTTCCGTCAGCATTCCCTGCATATCCGAAGTGATCTCCTCCACGAAAAGCCGGATGTTCAGTTCCTTTGCGGCGTTTTCCACTTTTCCTTCCTCAAGCCTGGAAACCGAAAGCAGGTCGTTGAGAATATCTGTCATATTTCCGATGGAAGTTTTAATCTTCTGCACATGCCGGGACTGGTTTTCCGTATCGTTCTGCTCGCCGTATTTTGTCACCAGCGAAAGGGAGGACATCATGGTGGTGAGCGGTGTTCTGAACTCGTGTGAAGCCATGGAAACAAAGCGCGATTTCAGCTCGTTGAGCTCTTTTTCTGTTTCAAGTGCATCGTGCAGCTCTTTTTTTGTTTTCTCCAGCTCTTCAACAGCTTCTTCCAATATCAGGGTTCTGTTCCGCACTTGGTTTTCGAGATCTTCGGAATAGTTTTTCAGCTTTTGTTCTGCTTCTTTCCGAAGGGTGATGTCGATGATGAAAGCGATCACAAATAGTCCTTCCTCGTTGTTGTAAGGACTTAAGCTGAGCTCGATGGGAAATTCGGATCCGTCTTTTTTAAGACCGTAAAGGTCCATTCCCGCTCCCATCGAACGGGCATGCGGATTCGAAGCATATTTTTCCCGGTAGCCGACGTGTTTCGCCGATAAGCGTTTGGGAACGAGGATCTCGATCTTTTGACCTGTCAATTCTTCCTGCCGGTAGCCAAAGAGTTTTTCAACACTTGGATTGACCCGCGTTATGACGCCTTTTCCGTCGGTTACCAGGATTCCTTCCGTTGCATACAGAAAAAGTGCATCGATTCCTTCTTTACTTTCCATTCCCCGTGATTCTATGCTCATAACGAATGTACGCTTTTTATAACGCACAAAACTAAATCAATCTGCCGGGATAAAGCATGACGATCGTCATATGGCGAACTGACAGCAGTCACTGACGACAATCAGGAGATCTCCTGATGTGGCTCATAGAAATCCGCCCATGCTGAAGGTAATTTTGTTGAGTAAATACAAGAGATCGTTCAGTTTCACTTTAAATAAAACGTCATGAATACTTTAGCAAAAAACACCGGGCTGACGCAGCACAAAACACAGGCGAATACATTATTTATATCCCGTGAATTCTGGGAAAAGGCAGAGCAAAGCCGTTTCGCAATTATTCCCGCGTTGCTCATCATTATTGCATGCCTGGGTGGAGTGGCAGCAGCTTTCGGTGCGGGAGACAGTACTTTTCAACTGGCGCTGACTTCTTTTCCAACGATCATTTCCCTGGCTTTCGTACTGGGGGTAGCTCCGATGAAAGCGATCGTATACCTGAGCGTTGCAGCCGTTATCCTCGACACGCTGGTACTGATCTTCTAAAAGAACACCGTCCGGCATTACCATTCAACCTTTCCTTCCGCCTGAATTTATTATAAGCGCGCCGGTTTGTGACCATGAAAAACATTCCTGTGTTTCCGGATCTCCCGGCAGCGCGGGATTTGTTCTTTTCCCGATTCCGTGATTGTCTTCCTGCTCTGCCAGTCGCTGTTGGTAAAACCTTATTGCGGCATACTTAACTTAAAGAAATTATTGCAATTTTTGTGGTATGGTCGAACACGTAGCCTTGGGAATTGATATCGGCGGAACCAACACCGCTTTCGGATTAGTAAGTCAGGATGGCCATGTGGTGTTCGAAGACACGTTGTCAACTTCTTATTACGCGGATCCGCAGGATCTTGTCAAACACATTTACAACGCAGTAAGCCAATCGGAACATTTTCCCAATGTACTGGGAATCGGGATCGGTGCGCCCAATGGAAACGCTTTTACAGGCAACATCGAGTTTGCGCCCAACCTTATCTGGAAAGGGATCATTCCTATTGCTTCCATGTTCCAGGACCAGTTTCACCGCCCGGCATTGCTCACCAATGATGCCAATGCAGCGGCGCTGGGGGAACACCTGTTCGGCTGCGCGAAGGACCTGAAGGATTTTGTAACCATTACACTGGGCACCGGGCTTGGAAGTGGTGTTTTTATCGACGGCGATCTCGTGGTCGGGCACCAGGGACTGGCGGGTGAATACGGACATGTGCGCGTTGTTCCAAACGGAAGGTTGTGTGGCTGCGGTCGTCATGGCTGCCTGGAAACCTACGTTTCGAGCACAGGAGTCGTTCGCAGCATCCGCGAGCTGGACCGTGCTTCCAGGTGGCAATCGGGATTGATGAAGCTTCAGAACCCAACCGCGCTCGACGTATTCAATGCGCGCGATGCCGGCGACCTGTTCGCCCAGGAGATCATCGAGTTTACAGCTGAAACACTGGGTTCCGCCCTTGCTGACTTTGCCGCATTCTCCAATCCCAAAGCTTACGTCTTATTCGGAGGAATTGCCCAAAGCGGCGACGCCTTCGCTCAGAAAGTCAAGTATTACCTGGAAAAGAACGCTTTGAAGATCTACCAGGACGAAATAGAGATCAGGGTTTCCCACCTCCACGATAAAAACGCGGCCGTTCTCGGAACCGCAGCTTCCCTTTTCTGGAAAGCAGTTAAAAAATAAAGAGATCATGTTTAAACACCTTCTTTCAGCACTTTTAGTAATCGTTTCAATCGGCGCTTCCGCACAGGTACAGGAACTGCGCGACGCCCAGGATAAGCGCCGCGAGGCTTTTAAGAACAGGGGAGGCGGTCAGCTGGATAAAGCTTCCGAGACCCGAAAAAAAGTACCCGTTACCGATCCGCTGGAATATGTAAACCCTTTCATCGGAACGGGCGGACACGGGCACACGTTTCCCGGACCGGTTGTTCCTTTCGGGATGGTGCAGGTAGGCCCCGATACACGCTACGAAGGCTGGGACGGTTGTTCGGGCTACCATTATTCGGATTCCATGATCTACGGATTCAGTCACACGCACCTGAGCGGAACCGGAATTCCCGATTATTCCGATCTGCTCATTGTTCCACAGGTTGGAAAGGCAAAGACCGAAGGGAAGTTCAAAAATCCCAAGGGATATGGAGCTTCGTTCTCGCATTCGGAAGAAGAAGCAACCGCCGGCTTCTACAAGGTAAAGCTCAAAGATCCGAACGTCGATGTACGTTTAACGGCAACCATGCGCTGCGCCCTGCACGAGTATACCTTCAATACCGCAAAAGGAAAGAAATTCCTCGTACTCGATCTTGGTTACCGCGATAAGGTCATAGATGCAGGCGCCACAACGAAAAATAACAATGAAGTTTCCGGTTTTCGTATCTCGAAAGCCTGGGCGGATAACCAGCATTTTTACTTCAACCTGCAAACGAACATTCCTTTCTCGAAAGCGAAATGGGTGCTCGACAAGGAAAAAGGAACCTACGTCATGGTGCTCGAGTTCCCGGCAAATACCAGACAGGTGCTGGTGCGCGTCGGTATTTCGGGAACGGACGAAGCCGGAGCTGCCAATAACCTCAAAGCGGAGATCGCTTCCTGGAATTTCGATAATGTGCTGAAAGACGCGCAGGCTCTGTGGAGCAGTGAATTGTCGGCGGTTCAGGCATTTTCAACGGACAAGACCATCCTCACCAATTTTTACACCGGGTTGTATCACGCTTACGTTCACCCAAGCCTATGGTCGGACGTGGACGGACGTTACCGCGATTACAACAACGTGATACAGGCAGGGACGACCGATATGTATTCCGTTTTCTCTCTCTGGGATACTTACCGCGGCGCCAATCCGCTCTATACCATCTTACAGCCGGAACGCGTTTCTGATTTTGTCGAATCCTTCTATCAGCAGTACAGGAATAGGGGAACACTTCCCGTGTGGACGCTTTCCAACAACGAGACTTATTGCATGATAGGCTACCATGCTGCTTCTGTGATCTCCGATGCAGCAATGAAAGGAATCGATTTGAAACACATGGACGAATTGCTCGGAGCAATGACAGCCACCAGCAATTACGATCATTTCGGCATCCGGCAATATGTAGCCAACGGATTTATTTCTGCAGGCGACGAAGCGGAATCTGTTTCCAAAACACTCGAATATGCCTACGACGACTGGTGTATAGCTCAGTTCGCGAAGAAAACCGGTAACGATTCTATCGCGGCTGTGTATACGAAAAGAGCAGCTTCGTGGATGAACCTCTACAACCCGGAATCGGGCTTTTTCCAGGCGAGAAGCGGTGGGATGTGGCTTCCGAACTTCCTCCCGAATGAAGTCAATCATCATTTTACCGAAGCGAACGCCTGGCAGTACTCGCTCGCCGCGCCTCATCATATAGCTTCGCTCATCCAGCTGAAAGGCCCGGAGAAAAAAATGGAGCGTTTCCTCGATTCCCTGTTCCTGTCTTCTTCATCGATGTCGGGCCGCGAACAGGCAGATATCACCGGCCTCATCGGGCAGTATGCCCACGGGAACGAGCCTTCGCATCATATGGCCTACCTGTACAATTACTGCGGAGCGCCCCACAAAACGCAGGAACTGCTCGATAAGGTGATGCGCAACTACTACCGCACTACTCCCGACGGGCTGTCCGGTAACGAAGACTGCGGACAAATGTCAGCCTGGTACGTCATGAGCGCCCTCGGGTTCTACCCGGTAAGTCCCGGAAGTCCGACCTACGCCATAGGCAGACCAATGATTGACCGCTGTTCGATCAAAGCCGGTGAAAAAGCATTTACCATTGTTGCGCAGGACAATAGCCCTGAAAACAAATACATCCAATCGATTAAATGGAACGGGGAGAAGTACAAAAAGCTCTACATCACCCATGAAATGATTACTTCGGGAGGATCGCTCATCCTGGAAATGGGCCCGAAACCGAACCGCGAGCTGTCGAAATACGAAACTGATCTCAACGATAAAGTGAGTCCCGATTTCATTGCAGCGCCGTCCTTCCTCGCAAACAGCCAGGTTTTCGGAGATGCGGGCATCAGTGTCAATATCGAGAAGCTTCCTGTTGAATCCGGGGTGATCGTTTACACCACCGACGGTGAAGAGCCCGATTACAAATCACCGGTTTTCGATAAAAGTCTCACATTCTACAGCTCACTGACGCTTAAAGCAAGAATTTACCGCGAATCGGAAGGCGGGAAGATCAGCTACGGGCCTGTGGTTTCGACCAACTTCGTTCATTTCACGCAGGATAAAACAATTGCGCTGGAAACAGCTTACGCGAACCAATACGCAGGTGGAAGCACAGATGCCTTGATCGATGGGCAGAAAGGAGGAAACGATTACCGCTCCGACGGCTGGCAGGGATTCGAAGGAAAAGACGTGGTGGCCGTCATCACCCTCGATGAAGCGAAGGAAATCCAGTCCGTCACGGCGTCTTTTCTTCAGGATACCAAATCGTGGATCTTTCACCCGAAAGCACTGACGGTTGAAGTTTCCACAGACGGTGTCAACTATAAAAAGATAGGAACGAAAGAAAGCACGGAAGTCAGCGACCGCCAGGAAGGAACCATTCCCGGAAGCCTTGGCTTCGATTTCGGGCCTTTAACGGCAAAATATGTTCGCGTAACAGTAAAGAATTATGGTCTCTGTCCCGACTGGCACCTGGGAGCAGGAGGGAAGACGTGGATCTTTCTCGATGAGATCAGCGTGGAATGACAAGAGAATTTAAAATTCATAAATGTAAAATTGAAAAGCGGGAGATCATCTTCCGCTTTTTCGATTTTACAAGGGATCACGACAATCTTACAGCGCGTCAGGACCAGCTGACACTTCATCAGGATGTGCTCGCAGCTCATCACGCTCCTCTTACAGCGCATCCTGTTCATCTTACACCCGATCATAGAGAGCTCGCAACGCATCACGGTCCTCTTACAGCGCATCAGGACCCGCTGTCACTTCATCAGAACGCGCTCACATCGTATCACGCTCCTCTTACAGCGCATCAGGTTCATCTGAAACTCAATCACAGCGATCTTTCAGTTCATCATGCTCGTCTGAAAACCCATCCTATTCATCTTTGTGCTCTTTTGTGCCTTTTGCTTTAGTCGCGACTTTACGTCGGGGTGGGTCCATTAAGTTAACCTCCTGTTAATAATTATTAAATCAGACAAGCGCCGGTTCACCTGAAAGTTATTACTTTTAGCGATCTTCAAAAAAAGCAAATCGATAATGAAAAAATTAGTATTAGTTCTCTTCGCAGCCTGCTATGTTCTTGGAAACTCGGCTCGTGCAGACGAAGGAATGTGGCTTCCTTTCCTGATTGGAAGAAATTACGAAGACATGAAAAAGCATGGACTTCGCCTCACGCAGGAGGAAATTTATTCCATTAACAAATCATCGCTGAAAGATGCGGTTATTTCTTTCGGCGGATTCTGTACCGGGGAGATCATTTCCAACCAAAGTTTGATCCTGACCAATCACCACTGTGGCTACGATGCTATTGCGGGAGCTTCCACTCCTGAGAAAAATTACCTCGACAATGGTTTCTGGGCCAAAAACAACGGGGAAGAAATTCCTGTTGCCGGGCTGACAGCGACTTTCATGATCCGTATGGAAGATGTTTCCGCTACGGTGCTCAAAGAACTGAATGCTTCCATGACACCCGAGCAGCGCGCTGCCAAGATCAAAGAAGTAGCAGCTATTCTGGAAAAAGACGCTGTAAGAGGAACCAATTACGAAGCATTCGTTCGCGATTTCTACGACGGTAACGAATTCTACCTCTTCGTGAAAGAAACCTTCAAAGACATTCGACTCGTTGGAACACCTCCACAGTCTGCCGGAAAATTCGGCGGCGATACCGACAACTGGGAGTGGCCGCGCCATACCGCAGATTTCTCTATGTTCCGCATTTATGCAGGATCGGATAACAAACCGGCGGCTTTCAACAACGCAAACGTTCCTTACAAGCCGAAGCATTCTTTGCCGGTCTCTATTAAAGGAGTAAAACAGGGCGATTATGCCATGGTTATGGGCTTCCCGGGAAGAACCAACCGTTACCTGACTTCTTTCGGAGTGGAGCAGGCAGTTTCCATCGAACAGCCTAAGATCGTTGATATCCGCGCGAAAAAGCTGGAGATCATGAAAAAGTACATGGACCAGGACGTTGCCGTTCGTTTGAACTATTCTTCCAAATACGCGCAGGTAGCCAACTACTGGAAATACTTTATCGGGCAGTCGACCCAACTGAAAAACAACGGCGTTGCCGACAAGAAACGCAAGCTGGAAGAAGAATTCCTGAAGTTTGCCGCCGGGAAAGCCGAGTACGACAACATTCTTGCTGACATCGACAAAGCTTACCAGACAACCAACAGCATCGTTTACATCCGTGTTTACCAAAGCGAATTCGTTCGCCAGGTCGATATCAATTCACTTGTTTACACACTGAAAGCAGCAGCCGATTTCGAAGCGAAAGGAAATACCGAGCGGGCACAGGAATTACGCGAAGCGGCTTTCGAACAGGGAAAACAGTTGTTTGCAGAGCGTTCCATGTCCATCGAGCTCGAAACACTCGAAGCAGTACTGAAAATGTACATCCGTGACATTCCTGCCGCACAGCAGGGCGGACTTACAAGGAATCTCGGAGCCGACGGAGTTGCAGCATTCATGAGCCGTGTTAAGAAGTATTCGTTCTTCGCCGACCAGAAACGTTTCGAAGATTTCATAGCGAACTACAGCACCGCCGAGCTGAAAAAAGATCCGTTGTACATCCTGATCAAAGACCTGGATGATGCCTACCAGAAAGCAGCAGGCGAAGCTTCCGTGAAAACGGCAGGTGAAAAATTGCAGCGCGCTAACCGCCTGTTCGTTTCAGGTGTTCGCCAGATGCAGCCAAACAAAAAGTTCTATCCGAACGCGAATTCAACAATGCGTTTGACTTACGGAAACGTATTGGCTTACGAGCCGCGCGATGCCGTGAAGTATGATTTCTACACAACGATCGACGGAATGATCAAAAAAGAAGATCCGACCAATCCCGAGTTCAACATCGATCCGCGCATCAAGGAAGTGTGGAAGAAGAAAGATTTTGGACAGTATGGAACTGCCGACGGGAAACTGGCGGTGAACTTCCTTTCCAACAACGACATCACAGGCGGTAACTCCGGTTCCCCGGTGATCAATGCAGACGGTCAGCTGATCGGAACCGCATTCGACGGAAACTGGGAAGCCATGTCGGGCGATATCTATTTCGAGCCGAACATTCAGCGTACCATCTC